>Ga0114975_10000390_pt1 | contig 33013 bp, 27 predicted proteins | sample S_130626_EF_Meta_FD_87031 | JGI IMG/M metagenome (GOLD analysis project Ga0114975, IMG submission 87031) | Freshwater microbial communities from Lake Simoncouche, Canada to study carbon cycling - S_130626_EF_MetaG | ecosystem: Environmental > Aquatic > Freshwater > Lake | place: Lake...
TAATAAAGTATATATTATTGTGATCATGAATGGTAATGAGTATGAAATTGTTATAAAAAACAAGCGCGTATGGGAGTTCTATAACCAGAACAAAAATATCGATATCGAAACCGCTAACATTATGCTCATAGATTTTATGGAAAAGTTTTACAATGAATTATCGAGTGGCGTTAGTGAAAATATCAACTCACAATTATTGTCCTATATGAAGGAGAGCAAACTGCAGATCGATATCATGAAACACAATTTGAACAGCATGAACGAGAACATTTCAAAGATCAACACTGAAATGAAAAATAGTATGACGTTACAGTTTATGGAGCTGAAGAAAGACTATATTGAAGATGTTCGACAGGTTATTCATAACAGCACTCTGACTACGAGTGAGAAAATAACCGCGCTTATGGATAAAAACAGCACGCATCTTGTAGATAAAACTACTCTCATCCTGAATGATATTATTCCTAAGAACCAACAGCAACTAAGTTCTCAAATGCAGTCGAATATCAAAAGTCTATATACTCTTATTACTGAAGATACGAATAAGCTAGCAAAAAACATGAATAATGAAAAAGCTCTGCATGATTTTATTGGTAATTTTGAAGCGAAGTTTGGTACGATGATGCAAACTATTCAGCAACCTATGTATTCATTTTTCTCAGCAAGTGAGAACCGGATTACTCAAAATATCGATATTCTTAAGGAAACCGCAGGAACGTCGTTAGTGTCTCAGAGTAAGCTACAAGAGGATCTCGGTGAATTCCTGGCCAAGTATAATGTATCTTCAAATAAAGGCAAATATGGAGAACAAAATCTTTGTAATATTTTGAATAGTCTTTATCAAAGCGCGGAAGTACGCGATACAACCGGGATGAAGTCTTCGGGTGATTTTATCATGGAGCGCCAGGATAGACCTTCCATCTTATTCGAGAACAAAGATTATAAACAGAACATCAATAAGGAGGAGATCTCGAAATTTATAGTGGATGTGGATAACCAGAATATGCATGGTATATTTTTGTCTCAGTATTCTGGTATTGCCTTCAAACAGAATTATCAGATCGATATCCATAAGGGGAAAATTCTTGTTTATGTTCAGAACTGTGAGTACTCGGTGGATAAAATTCGTCTGGCCGTTGATATTATCGATAATTTGGCCGGTAAAATCGAGGATCTTACTCAAGATGAGGACGCGAATACCATCTCCAAGGAATTGTTGGATACAATTAACGACGAATATCAGAAATATATCGCACAAAAGGAGAACATGATTATGTTGTTACGAGACTTTCAGAAAAAGATGGTTACTCAGATCGAAGATATCAAATTCCCTGAGCTTGAGAAGTACCTTTCACAAAAATACGCCTATGTTAAGACCGCATGCTTCGTGTGTGATCTATGTAATGTATTCAGTGCGTCTAGTAAGCAAAGTCTATCCGCGCATAAGCGTGGATGCCAGAAGAAAGTGAAGCTAGCACCTTCTGCTAATATTTTTGTGGCGACGAAATAATTCATGGAGATACGTTTCGTTTACTAGTATTTTTTTTCACAGATTTGAGAACAACTTCGAAGCTCCTTCGTTCGTATGAATTTTTCTCTAACATTTCGGTAACCTTTGCGGAATATTCCAAAGATATGGCCAAAAATTCTTTCGCTTCTTGGATACTTTTATTGATTTCATTTATTAGCTTATCTGAAGCCGATGTTTCATTCTCCATATTTATTACGACAGGATAATATATTTTACAAAAATATTATGCAGTAGTATTTTTGTGAGACAGTTTGTAGTCACAAACCATATTATGAAGTAAAATCTTTTAGGAATTTTTTCTCAGCATATTATGTATAATGGAATCCTGGAATGACAGTGGTCCTGCTGAATTGAACGAGTTGATTGTAGCGCCCGTTCTCAAAAAAACGATCGCCAATCGTAATCTCTTACAAAAAATAGAGGCTATTATATCCTCGCATGAGCTACAAGAAAAATATTCTACTCGATTAACGTCACATAGTTTGAATATTATATCAAAGCTTATAAAAACAAAGCCCGAATTCTTTCGTGTCGTCGAAAGTACTCTTGTTCGTAATATCAATGATAATAAAATTCGTGCCAATGATGTTCCCTATATTATTTCGATCGTATCACAACTCTATAATCTCCTTTTGGTATTGAATATGGAGACCGCGCAAGAACAAGAGCCACCCGCCGAAACTTGCGGCACCATATTACAGTTTTTATTCAGCGTGGCTATTCGCGAGAACCTGGTGAAAGTGGAGGATGAGACCAACGCCGCATTATTATTGATGTGTTGTGATAATATCATCGATGCGTGTGTAAAACTATTGAAATTAAAACAACCCAAACCTCTTGCATTTTTCGGACAAGAGCAGAAGGCTCCTATCGTGAAGGAAGCACCGGTTGTTAAAAAGAGCACCTGTTGTGGTTGTTGGTAAAAAAATATATTTTTATAAAACATATAAACATTATCTGCTATTTGTTAGCATATAATGTTGTCGAGAACATTTTCCACTACGATCAGACAATTTTCTGCCACTCAAATCCCGGTTTCCGCGGTGGATGTTTTCAAGAATAGCTGCTACCATAAGATCGATTTCAAGATCAATGAGAACAGTCCAGTGAAGGAGGCGATTACTCGTTTTACTGCATTCAATATCGGTTGCTTGGCGGTTACGGATAGCAAGGATAAGGTTGTTGGTGTTTGCTCCGAGCGCGATTTTGTTACTAAGGTCGCGTCATTGGGTAAGGATTTTGATACCGTAAAGGTGAAGGATATTTGCACCTATGGTCCTAAGATCATTATCGCGAAGAAGACGGATAGCTTGGAGACTTGCATGAATAAGATGTTGTTCAAGGATATTCGTCATTTGCTTGTCATGGACGATAAGAATGAGGAGTTTATCGGTATGATTTCGATCAAAGATCTGATCAAGGAGATTATGAAGAATAACGATGATATCATTACCCGTTTGGGTGATTTTAAGCTTGGAAAGGGCGCGTTTTTCGGTAGTGAGTAAACTTTTGTAATTACAATTGTAACTTACTGTACTTTTGCAATATTCAAAATTTGTGATTTTGTACTTTCACAAATTTTACAACTGTAATCACAAAGAACTATTTCAAATCTATATAAAAAAATATTGTTATACTGTATAATATGTGGAAACTATTAGTAGTGACGCTATTTGCTCTTGGAAAGTCCAGTCTGATCGATAGATTTGAGAACTGGGCGCATGAATTTTCTATTAAGTTCAATGATAGACAACACTTTAACGACATTTTCAATACCTGGAAGGACAATAATAAGTTTATTGAGGAGATCAATGCGCTTAATTTGACGTATACACTTGGCCATAATCCGTTTTCCGGTATGAATTCAGAACAATATCGCGAATACATGGGGTTCTCAAAGCCCCTACTTTCGAATAACGAATATGTCTCCGCTGAGCCTGTGGATTTGAATAGCCTACCCAAAAGCGTGGATTGGGAGGAAAAGGGCGCGGTTACCCCCGTAAAAGACCAGGGTCAGTGTGGATCTTGCTGGAGTTTTTCCGCCACTGGCGCTCTTGAGGGCGCCTACTATACCAAGTATGGTATTTTGGAGAGCTTTTCTGAGCAACAGTTGGTGGATTGTGATACGCGTAAGAGTGGGGGGAAGGATATGGGATGCAAGGGCGGTCTTATGGATAACGCATTTGAGTGGATCAAAAAAAATGGAGGACTATGTAATGAAATGTATTATCCCTACGTATCCGGGACCACAAAAACCGGAAACACATGCCAAAAGTCGTGTGAAGTTGTTATTAAAAGCGGTGTTCGTGACTATACTGACGTCGCACCCAGCTCCGAAGATGCCATGAAGTCTGCTCTTGCGAAACAGCCCGTTTCTATCGCCATCGAGGCCGATCAGAAAGAGTTTCAGCTCTATAAGTCCGGTGTATTCACTGGTAAATGTGGAGTAAATCTCGATCATGGTGTTTTATTGGTTGGTTATGGTGAGCTCGATGGTGTTGCATACTGGAAAGTAAAAAATTCATGGTCTACACAATGGGGTCTCAAAGGATACATTTTATTAGGTCGCGGATCTGAATACAATAATGGCGATGGACAGTGTGGTTTGTTACTACAGGCAAGCTACCCTAATCTTTAAAGCTCGAACATAAACTGACTACGGCGCATCATTCTTGGGCGGGGTCTTCTGGAGAACTTTGAATAATTGATCGGGCCGCCACGTAATAGAACACAATCACCGATCATCTCTTCATTATCCGCCGTTGTAAATGACATGGCAGAATTGCCTTTTATTTTTTGATACGTGATAAATGTCCATGTATTTGTCGAAAGGCTTTTTGGGATAGGGAAATATCCTTCCTTATAAAACAAAGGTGATGCCACCTTTATGATAACGCACTTTTTCTTATCACAAAAGAATTCTTCCGACATTTTGTTGTTGGTTTGGTTGCGTTTTTTATTTCATGATTAAAGTTCTCAATTTTTCGGTCTGTAATCACCACTCTGCGCTTATAAACACAATTGTATTCTGTGACGATAATACGTAACGTTTTAGGGATTTCTGTAAAAAATATTTTGATTATGTTTTATATATGGAAAACACAATCACCTATACTGATATCGATAATTCTTGTAATGTTTATCGACCCATTACAGATGCCTCGCTTTGTCATATTCGAGAACCTTTGGATCTCTCCAATACCTTTTTTCGAGAACATTTTGAAGGGAAGGAAATGTTATTGGGTCAAAGCATTCGCGAATACTTTTATATATCCGGATCGCCCGGCCCACAGGGGCCTCCTGGACCAGTGGGTCCACCTGGTGTATCTTCCTCTGGTGGAAGCTGTGACACTTTTTTGAATATTTATAGTACACAACAACAGCAAGTGGCTGCTAATTCTTCTGTCGTGTTTCATCTTAATAACTATATCAAGGGATGTTGCGCGCATGAACCCGGAACAGCCGCCGTATGTGTTTGGAAACCCGGGTTTTACCATGTATATACCAATATGTATCATATCGAAAGTTGCCAGTTCTCGCTTTATAAAAATAATGACATCATTCCCGGAAGCACCATCGGTTCCATGGCCGGATCTTGCCAAAATTCCAGCGTCAGTATCGTTCAAATTACGGATGCGGATATTTGTATGCCTTATCCTGGATCACCCACAGGTAACGCCTGCGTATTACAATTGATCAATAACACACCCTATATTCAGTCGGTTTCATTATACGACTCGAGTAGCCTCGGATATACCATGTCTCAAATTGTTGCCTCTCTTACTCTTTTTTTCTTGAGTAATTGAGAACATTTTAATGTATCTCACTTCCGACCTTATCGAGATTACTCAACATATGATACCATGCATCATAATAACTCATTATTGTATATTTTATATCCCACTTCTTACAAAACAATATCAACTCCTTACTTACCTCCGGTCCTCTATATTGAGGCATGGATGGGAATAAATGATGAATAACTTGATTATTCAAATACCCCATTACCCAACTTACTACTTTGTTTTCTGGGCTAATATCGACGGTATGTTCGATCGCATAACGTACCCAACTCGGGTTCTCGTTTTTATCAACAGTTGGTGTAAAGCTATGCGATAAAGAAAAATGCCCGAATAAATAAATTCCGGTTAGCCATATTGCGATAAAATGATAGAACATGGCGTGAGATAAATCGGTGGGCGCAAATTTCATAAATAAAAATATTCTTGTTATATGGCCAAATAACATGAATGACGCCTGAACCGCGTTTTTGTCACGGATCACCTTCCTAGGATGCAAATATAAGGCCCAAAACGGCATCACCAGTAACCCAGATGTTATCGGTAAAAACGTATACGCTTGATATTTCAACCATACTTTTGTTAGAGCATTTTGCTTTTTATTTTCCATCGCGCCATCATGAAATGCCACGAGCGGAGCGGTATCCAAATCAATATCGTGTCCTATCTTTTGTGGAGCAGCGTGATGTTTATTATGCATACTATTCCATAAAGAACCATCACCTAACAGCATAAACCCCATAAAGAAATTTTGTATTTGTTTATTTATTTTTATGTTAGACGTAAGAGAATTATGTCCGCCCTCATGCTGTAACCATCCCGATCTCCCACCGACTAGTCCGAATAATAATAAAGATACCGCAATATTATATCGGATTACATACGCAGCCAATACATAAAGTGCCAATATTTCTAACACTCTATACGAGACGTGTACGCAATTCGGTTTGAAAAATCCTCGCTCTTCCAATGATTGTCTAAATTTTACGAAATCCGCCAACATTTCTTTATCATCGATTTCTTGTGTTTTTACTGATACACGAGGTAAGGATCGCAAAACTGTTTTTGCTTTTTTTGACCGATAGTGAAATTCTTCAAATGCTTGAGTTGCATCTTGTCCTTGTGTCATATAATTAATTACGCTTCCTCCAGGATGGTTATAATGTGTGATATCATATTCGCAATTGTCTATGATAATTGTTTTCCGGTCCATTGTATATTATAGAAAGTTATTTTATATGGTTATTATAAATGAAAGTACCTCTCCGTTATTTACCCAAAGGATTATCTAGAAAAGATAAGCAGAAACAAGCCAGTATGTTGTCCAAATCTAGAAAACTATATAAGAAACATCAGTATTATACACGAAAAGCAGTTTCTTCGTTCAAAAGTAAACCCTCTGGTCATGTGGCGAACGCCCGTAAAATATATAAAGTCGAAAATATTTCGCCAAATCGAGAACTTTCCAAGGCCACCGGATGTTCTCTTTCTGCGTTACAAAAAATAGTTAAAAAGGGAGAGGGTGCCTATTTTTCTTCGGGATCGCGTCCGAACCAAACTGCACATTCCTGGGGATATGCACGTTTAGCAAGTGCAGTTACTGGTGGTAAAGCAGCGGCGGTGGACTATAAGATATTAGAAGAGGGATGTGATCATAGTAAACGCGCCTTCCGTTTAGCGCGATCGGCAAAGTCAAAATATGGTTATGGCCAGGGTAAAACTAAAAAGGTAAAGGTATAAAATATTATGTCTTGATATTCTAATGGCAGGACATAATAAAACACAGAAATCGAGAACATTTCCTCCGCGATTGAAACTATATTCTAATCCGCGTCAGGCCCAGCATATGGCATATAAATATTTAGGTCGTAGTGCAAAGCTCTACCCCGCGCGTAATACCGCGAAAAAATACTCCGTGTTCGATCCCAAAAATAAACGCTGGGTGAATTTCGGCCAAATGGGATATGAAGACTATACCAAACACCATAATAAGGAACGCCGTAAGAATTATTTGACACGTAGTCGTGGCATCAAAGGCGATTGGAAGGCGAACCGTTACTCACCGAATAATCTCAGTATACATATTTTATGGTAGATCCAAAAGTAAGAAATTTATATGCTCGTTTCTCGCCGGGGCCTTTGTCGATCCTATGATTTGTGAATAACTCTTACAATCTGTTCTCCAATTATATTTTGCCGAGTTCGGCCAATTGATTTGGCCCGCACCAGGGGCTCCCAAAGGTCGCCCTTTCGCAACACCACCATACCCACCTACCGTCGTTTTATCACCCGGCGTATCCCCGCTCGGATTTCCCTGATCACTTAATGGTTTCCCATTCAGTGTTCCTGTGTTTTTTATATGGCCGTTTTGACAAGGTACGTGAAATGTTTTCATATATTGGGTTCTCTCTTTTTGATACCTGGCCTTTGCCGCTTGACAGCGCGAATTACATTTTCCTTTGGCGTTTTCACCACTATAAAACCGCTGATTTAATTGTGATGATGTATATTTTGTAACGTTGTTCTTTTGATATTTCTTTTTGGCGAGATCCAACTGATATCGATCTCTGGCTTGTTGGCATCGTTTATTACACGCAATCTTTGCTGAGCATCGTGAGTTACATTTTTTTGAAACGGCCGAGCCACGCGCTAGTTTCGAGCGCGCGAACTGTTTACGATAATTATGATCCGTTGTTGCGTGTAATGGGTTGTTAATTAATATTCTTGTGGCGTTTGCGTAACGCGAAACCGCGGTGGTTATTCTCTTTCCCAGATCCAAAGTATTACCATAAACATGGCCTAGGATTGTTCTCGAAATACCTAATGATAGCATACTGAATAGTAAGATAAGTTTCATATGGTTATATAATATAAAAACTTATTTTTATATTGTATTTGTATTGTTAAATACAAGGCTTTTGGCAAGGAGCGTCAAAAAAACATAATCAATCTAATTTACGGGCCAGGGGGTCCCTGAGGTCCTACGGGTCCTAAGGGTCCAGCGGGGCCAGTTGGGCCAGCCGGGCCTTCAGGTCCTACGGGTCCAATAGGTCCTAATGGTCCTTCGGGGCCAGCCGGCCCAGTGGGTCCACCTGCTGGTCCAGCGGGTCCAGTAGCGCCTGCGGGTCCTGCGGGTCCGGTGGGGCCAGTAGGTCCGTCAGGTCCAGTGGGTCCAGTGAGACCAACGGGTCCTTCGGGTCCGGTTGCACCATCAAGTCCTTCAGGTCCAGCGGGGCCTGCGGGGCCAGTTGGGCCAGTGGGCCCTACTTGTCCAGTGGGACCAGGTGGTCCATCTGCACCATCTGCGCCGGGGGTTCCAGGGGCACCATCCACGCCAGGAGGTCCGGGAGGACCAGGGGGTCCAATAAATCCACGCTCACCTCGGCTACCGCGATTTCCTTGGTTACCTTTTCTTCCGCGAGGTCCGCGTCTACCACGACTATGTGATGACGAAGAACTATCGGAGGAATAATCTGTGCTACTATCAGAGGATGAGGACGAAGAACTAGAAGATGATGATGAAGACGAGGATGAGGACGAAGATGATGAACTTGAAGTACAAGACGACCGCGATTTTAATGAATGCGATCTACGTCTACGTGACTGAGTGCCTCCACGATTACGTGAAGGTTCTTGTGATTGATAACGTCTCGACGACCCTTCGCCCCTTCAATGGTGGCGGCCACCATGGCGCCCGCGTGAACCACGGTCACCATATCCATATCCGCCTCCGTATCCACCGAAGCCACCCCAGGGGCCGAACTCGGCAAACTTGAGTAAGTTGTTCTCGTTGGACGTGGTGTTAACCTCGTCACGGAGACGGTTACGGTCAAGTGTATCAACCACACTAATAACATCCTGTGTGCGCTGGTCCACCTTCTGCTTGATCTCGCAGCAGCACTCGCCCATCTCCTTGGAGAGTTCCATCTTGTTCTTAAGGGCCTCGTATTTGGCATCAGCGAGTTCACGCGAGATGAGCTCCTTGGCCTTCTGTTGCTCAAGAAGAATAGACGCGTAGTGATTATCCAACTGCTTGGCTAAACCAGCTGCATGGCCATCGGACTTGCTCACCATAGCAGCGAACTGCATAGCAGAATGGCTGGCTAAGTCGGACTTGTTCTTTTGGCCCTCGAGTAAAAGGGAAGAATATTGTGTGCTCGCCTGGCTCGCGATTTGCTCCTTGTTCTTCTGGTCCTCAAGTAAAAGAGAAGAGTAGTCACGAGCTGCTTGAGAAGCGAGGTCGAACTTAGTGCGGAGGTGCTCCTCACTAAGGTTCTGGAATCCAGCGGCAACAGCGGTGCGGTTCTCCCACGCGGCATCCGTAACTGACTTGTTAAGAACATTAAAGTTTTGTACACCGGATGAGTGAAGGTCGGCTCCCACGCGGTTCACATCATTGAGTACGCTATGGCGAACATCCGCCAATTTCACATCAGTCTGGCCCTGACCAATAGCACCATTCAAGCGGGTCTCACCGGCGGTACGCTCCATTGTTCCCAAAAGAGTAGCAAAGCTATCCTTGGTAGTTCCAATAGCATCGGAGCCATTACGGTCAACGGCGCGAAGCACATCACGAGCGCTATCATTGGACGCCTGGCGGCTAGCAGCATCGACAATTGTCGTGGTAAGACGGCCCTCACCAGCGACCTTCTCAATCGTCGCTAAGATGTTACCGCCGTTACGCTCCACGGCGACACCGAGCTGGTTACCATTACGGTCAACAGCGGCGCCGACCTGGAAGCCAACGCGCTCGGTGGTGGCCATAGAATTCGCACCATTACGCTCAATGGCGATACCGTTCTGGGCAATGGTATCGTAGATGTTCTTGTTCACACCAGCGATTTCGGTGGTCAAAAGGCGCTGAGCATCGCTCACCGCGTTAATTGTTTTCGAAGTGCCTTCGTATACATTGGCCGTCAAATTGGTGTTCTGCATCGAAGCCAAAATCTGGCTAGGATCGAGAGAGTAGGGGTTGAAAGCAGGCAAAAAGGGTACGCTCGGGTTTGTCGACATCGACATATAATACTGGGCCAGAATATTTTTCACAAATATTTTCCTAAATTCACTCGATATATGCAGTGGTGCTTTTGTAATTACAAATCACTCAATGTAAACTTTGTGGTACAGTTGTGATTTTTTGTGACGCAGTTGTAATTTTTTATTCTGTGACCTTACTGTTCATGCAGCGGCTTTAGAAATATTTAGGAATTTTTTAGAATATAGGCGCAAAAAAATCGACGGATTACATATAGAATGGCGGCCATCGGCGGTGATACTACACAACTCGCGACTTATATGAATAATCTCGGATATGAGAACTTTGTCTGGAAGACCAAATATAATGAACTCTGGCAGAACTTTTTGGCAGCCATGGCCGAAAATAAACGATTACAAGAAGAAATCACGTTATTACAAACTAATCCGATCGAGGCCTCTTTGGAAACTAATGCTGCAACTGGAAACCGTATATCTTTGACACAACTTTTACAAAACAAAAACGCTGAGTTAGTAAAAAACCTGATTTCGAAAAACGTGGAAGTCGCCGCCCTACAACGAGAATTGGATATTCATAAACATAAAGTCCCGAATTCTCCGCCATTAAAACCGACCACCCCACAAAAATAAAATTGTTTTTAAGTTCTAATCCCGAGAACATTTTGTAATCATATAAATATATACTTACAAAATGAGTATGGACATGATGGTTCATTCGACGCACCCCCGCATTTGTGCTTTCTATAAAGAGCACCCCTCTATTGATTTCGAAACGGTGAACCTCTTCATTATCGATGTCATCGAAAAATTGGCACTCTCACGAAAAGCCGATAATAGTAGATGTAATTCCCCGACGCTGGAAGATACCATCAACGCATTGAACACGAACATCACTGATAAAATATCGGATCTACAAAAGGAGAACGCTGTTCGACAACAAATTACCCACGCCAAATTCATCAACGAAATCGGGGACATGTTCAAAAAGAACGGCCCCGGGGCGCGTAAAACCGAAGAAATGAGTATCAATCACTTAACGATTACTCTGAATGCCATCTATAATACTGCCGAATTCATTCATCAAGAAACGGTGGATCATTCCGCCACATTTCTCATGAAACGCTATATGAAATCGGCGGTTTTATTCAACTTCATCGATACCGACCAAAATGTCACTTCAGATGACATCACCTTATTCGCAAAAACCATTGAAACGAAAAACTGCCACGGTGTGTTTGTCTCACAACGTAGTGGTTTCTCGTCCAAACCCAATTACCATATCGAATATCATCGTGGTAATATCATTGTTTTTATACATAACGCGGAGTATTCCGCGGATAAAATCAAAATCGCCATCGATATTATCGATAATATATCTCTCAAACTCAAAGAACTGAACCTGACGAATAGCGATGATAATTCGATATCGAAGGCGGTTCTTGATGATATCAATAAGGAATATCAACTCTTTATCTCTCAAAAAGAGGCCCTCATTACAATCTATAAAGACTGTCAGAAAAAAGTTCTCAGTCAGATCGATGAGATCCGCTTCCCTTGTTTGGATAAATATTTGTCTACCAAGTATACAAATACGGTCCAAAAACAGGGTTTTAAATGTGATCTATGTAAGTGCTTCAATGCGAATAATCTAAAAGCACTGGCCGCGCATAAGCGCGGCTGTATCCGTAAAAACAACTTTGTCACTGTACAGGTTGCGGGGCAATAAGCCCCCCCCCTTATTCGTGACTTTCCAACAACCCCACTCGTAATGCTTACCATAAAACTCTTTCGACCAATCCTCCAATTTCACCAATACCCCCTTTTCAACCTATAAGCGCTAAGTTTCTAATCACACCTCTATTTTATTACCGTATATGCAGCCAGTTTAGAAATATTCTTTCATTTTCTTTGTATATATTTTAATGTACAAAGAACTATATAGATGTCTTCTCCATCTTCCCCTCGCTCAACCCACAACAATAGTCCTCTCAATGGTGATTTATCACTCAACGTTACGTATTCTGTAACCGATGTTTCTTCGAACTACGTAGACTTTTCATTCAATGTTACGTATACAGTTACCGATAATTCATCGAACTCGATCGAAACCGATTGCTCCGATGCTCTTGTTTTTATTCCCATTGTCGATTTTTCATTAAATCAGACTATTCGTGGTGATGGGTACGAAATAATCAACCAGCAAGGCTGGACAGCCGACGGATCTGGCGCCACCATTTCGAACTTTTATACCACTGACGCCAGTTTCGACAGTCAAATCACAGAAAACTTGGAACAAATTGTCACTACGTACAATGATGCGGTCGTCGATAGTTCGGTGAACGCCGTTTTCTTACAAATACAACAGTATGCCGCCGAAATAAAATGTTCCGATTTCCACGGAAAAGGCTCCATTGATGACTATCAAAATTTGTTTGTCGCCGCATCCAAGATCGCCAACGAAACCAAACAAATGGAACTAAATATTGATATCGAGGGGTTCAGTGAATTCGGAAAAGCTGCTGATGATCTAAGTTCTCTGTTTTCGAGTTTTATCATGAAATTAGAGAACGTGAATATCATCAATGATTATAATTTCTTGGTATCGATCTCGGCGGCTCTTGGTAAAATCGTAAATTTATCGAATATATTCGGTAAATTCAAGGAGACTATTTTGGCCACCACTTCTGTACAAGTTCCCAAATCCATACATGATACATCCATTGTTTTATCCGGTGTTATGGACGAGATCAATTGCGCCATGCAATATATTGGCCATTTTGTGGACGCAAGTTTTAATGCGCCGCCGGAGGCGGAATTATCTGATGCAGAGAAAACGGTTATTGCAAAAGCCGTTGAAACGATTGATAACTGGAATATTCTTTGTGAACAGGGCGTCACCGTTTCATTACAACACAACCCCGATGTTCAATCCATTATACGCGATAGTAGAGAACTTGTCCAAACTACCAATGTTCTCAAAACGGCCACATCGAGCCTACGCACGAAACTCGCGAAATACAACTTTTGTTAGTCGTATAAAAACATATTAAATATTATTTTTCGATAATAATATATAATGAAAACCACCGGTATTGTTCTCAAACAGATCATCAAAAACGGGGATATATCCATTTGTAAAGATTGCGCTTATTTTAAACCACATTCAACTCAGTGGCAACTCGGTAAATGTATCAAGTTCGGTGAGAAAAACCTGGTTTCAGGTAGGGTAACCTATTTATACGCCAACGAAACCCGCTCGAATGAACATTTATGCGGCCCAAACGGGCTATATTTTATAAAAGATCAACGCAAACCCGAAATATAATATATATTTATTTAAAACCATAGAAAAATTTAGTTATACATTATAATACTATATGATGTATTTACTAGGATCACTCCTATTCTTGGCAACCGCGGGCGCGTTTTTTCGAACCGGTAGCGTCTATCCTCGCTTGACACAACATAAGATCTCGGCTGTGAAAAATTATCCTTATTCTCGTGGCTATTATGAGCGTTATTTACGTAGACTGAATTCCAAAAACATCACCCTACAAAACCAAGAAATATTGAACCCCGATGATGACGACGAAGACCCCCTACCATTGGACGAACTATCACAGCTTTATTCCAATGGTTACGCAAGAAATCGGTCTCAACCAGGAGGTTTTCGTATTATCATTCAACAAGGTGCGGGTGGCCAAATTGGACTGGGTCTGGGTTATAATGAACCAGAAGACGAAGACGAACATGACAAGTTTTACGGAAGCAATAGTCGTAATACAAAGAAAAAGTCCGATAATTTCGAAGTCATCACCAAACATTCCGTCAACTTCACCCATATTGGCGGATATGATAACATCAAGTCCGAACTCATGCAATGTATCGATCTTCTTTCAAACTATAAAAAATACGAGGGCTATAATGTGCGTATCCCAAAAGGCTTGATTTTTGAGGGCCCACCGGGAAATGGTAAAACTCTATTTGCGAAGGCCCTTGCCGGTCAAGCCAAGGTGGGTTTTATTGCAGTATCCGGTTCCGAATTCCAAGAAAAGTACGTCGGTGTTGGACCCAGCCGTATTCGAGAACTCTTTAAGCTCGCCAAAGAAAATCTCCCCTGTATTATTTTTGTGGATGAGATCGACGCCGTTGGTCGTAAACGCTCCGGTGATGGCGAAACATCGAGTAGTGAGCGCGATAGTACGCTCAATGAGCTCTTGGTCGGCCTCGATGGTTTCAAGAATTCCACCGGTGTCTTCTTGATCGGCGCCACAAACCGCGCCGATTTATTGGATAGTGCACTTACCCGCCCAGGCCGCGTGGATAAACGTATTTATATTGGTAACCCGGATACGAAGACGCGTAGGGCTATATTGAATATTCATGCCAATGGGAAACCCATGGAGACCAATATCGTGTTGGAGGAATTGGTGGAACAAACCACCGGATTTTCAGCGGCCCAAATTGAGAACCTTTTGAACGAGGCCATGTTGAATGCGCTTCGTTTCGATCGTACACAGATTTCTAACGCCGATATGGAAGAAGTAGTCAATAAAATGATGGTAGGATGGCAACCCAGTGAACACCAGTTTACTAGCGATATTATTGACCATATCGCGATCCATGAATTGGGACATGCCGTCGTCGGTTTACTCTGTAAACATCATGCAAAAATGACAAAGGTGCTCATCAACTTATCGGCACCCCAAAGCCCCGCCTATACGGTTTTTGAGAACACGGGTATGCCGATCATGACCCGTGAGGCTCTATTTGAACACCTCATGATTTTATTGAGCGGGCGTATTGCCGAAGAGGTATTCTATGATGTTTCAGTGACGACTGGTGCGATCAATGATTTCGAAGAGGCACTCAAGTTGGCCCAGAAAATGATTGTCTACTATGGTATGGGAAAGCACGCGATTTACCCCAGCATGAGTGAGAAATATAAGGAGATCATCGATGTGGAAGTCGCCGCGCTTATCGATGAGGCCTATAATTACGCCGATTTTTTGGTGAGAAACTCCAAAGAACTGATCCAGGAGGGAGCCGAGATCTTGAAAAAAGAGAAACTATTGAAGGCCGAAACCCTATTGGAATTGATGAATAATAAATATCAGGCGGTTCTCGCACTTAAGTTCAAGCAATAAAAAGGTGTCATTCCCATATAAATCGAGTATCATCGAGTTCCCTTCCAGATTTTATCATTATCATACGAATATAATGTACGGCGGTCTTGGTCATACCAATACCACTAGAAAAAATAACTAATAAATGCGCGAGGGCGCCATTTGAAAATAAAATATGTTGTTCTGGAATATTAGATAATAGTTCATATCGCGGATCGGCTTTTGGTAGTTGTGTAATATATTTTCCATTCCGTTCTTTTATAAGACTTCCTTCATAAGAAAGAACGATACGAATAATTTCTATAGGTAATCTCTTAAATAAAACATTCATTCTATAGATACTCTTCATGTTATTTATTTGAATGAAACGCACAAACAACAGGGTCATTTAGAATAATGTAATTATGAAAACAATTTTTTATCATTACATTTATATACAATTTATTATGGCTGAAAATTTACCAATAGCTAGTCCGGTCGCTGATACAGAACCCCAAAATATAGATGTGAATGGGTATAGCCTAATCGTTGGACCCAAGATCGTTCCTGGTGATGCTATCGATCAATTAATCACGACATTTGAAAGCAAGGATAATGAACATCTTCCTCCCAAAGGATATGTGAAGCGTAGTAAAATCGTTGAAAATTCAGCGCGCGTTGCCAAATTTTTCACACAGCGCACCATCAATCCCGGTATTATTGGTGATGGTGATGTTGACCGTTTAATGTTTCGTAACCAAATGTTTATCAAGTTCATTGATAAGAAGTATTTATTTGATAATCAATATGTCGAAAACGAGAACGAGTATAACGCCATGATTGGAGAACCCAATATTAACCATATTTTGGATGAAAAAGTGGGTGGATTTACACCCGGTACTAAAGTCAGTATTTTACTCAACCCCAAACTATTATTGGATCGCGAAATCGAGGGCCGCGTAACCGCCATAGCGGGAACCAAAACAGAGGGCGACAATTTGAAAAATTATTATTGGGTGGAATGTTTCACCGATGGTGCAGCACAACCAGATTATGGCGATGGAGTTAATCGACCCGATGCAACTACCACTGGTCACGTTGTCTATCAATTCCCTATTTTGGAAGATCGTTTGAAAATTGTCAATACTACCACATTTTATAAATTAAATGACCAGAAGAACGTACCCTTTACCAATATCAAACTCTACGAATTTCTTCATATGTATAAACACGTATTGAAAAACGCGTTCGCTAAAATGCGTATTAGTTTGGTATATAATGTTCTCGATTTACTATCGCGTTCGTTAAATGTAAAAGAGTTTGAAAAAAATGCTTTATCCGCTGATCCATATTTCAGTACCTACCATTATTCGGTAACCAGTGTATTGAGTAAAGATTTGAAGGCCGCATTTGGAAGTAATGATACCTGTGGTAATGAAAACCCGGAACAAAACGCAATGGTCTCTATCATACAAACTGCAGCAAATGCAAAAAACATGAAACCCGAAGAGCAAGAGAAAATGTTAAATGAAGCGATCGATAAACAAGCCGAAGCCGATACGAAAGAAGAGAATTCCCCGGAAACAAGCGTTCCTCCTACGAATGAGCCGGTGCCGCCGGCCCAAGGTGGTGGTAAGAAGTCCCGCCGTAATCATCAAGGAAATAATAAAACCCAGAACCGTCGTAAGAATAAGCGTTCTAAGAAACAAAATAAGTTGAAGAAGGGCGGTAAAAAGACGAAGAAAATCCGTGGTGGCGCATTCTCTGTACCAAATATGGGTATAGTCAGTACACTTACGCAAGGTTCCAAAAATGCAGCATTATCTATGAACCCCGTTTACCGTAAATTATCCAAATACGTAGATACTTGGAATATTATGAATAATACGGATACCAACGCCGATATCCCATACTTGATCCCTGAGCAAAAACGATTTTTGGCTCTTGCTATCATGTATTTCAAGAGACAGGCAGGTGATACCACATTACCTCGTATTATTGTAAGCCAAGCGGATGAACAGGCTCCTTCTGTAGAGGGCGAAACCGTGATCAATGTCTTCGATAAAAAGGTTTTCGAATTTACAACCGAGAACAAAGTATCAAATATCACGACCATCATTGATGATTTCATTGCCACAACGGAGTATACAGGAAACGATATTGCTACCATAAAGAAAATGATCGACTATGTCTATGAATTAGGTAACGGAAAGAAAGCTTGGATACAACAAGGTGGATTATTTGGTCGTCAATTGATCAGTGACGCACGTAAACAGAGCCTCAAAACCGGCTTTAATAAAGCAACGTTGGGTGTTCAATCTATGGCTTCTTCAGCAGCAAGTAAGATGTCGAACGCCGCATCTAATGCAGCAAGCTATGTGGATAATAAACTAGGTGTTACATCGGGTATCAATTCCGCTAGTAAATATACTTCAGATAAGATTAAATCGGCTAGCGAATATTATGATACAAATGCGCCCGGAAAGTGGAAGCGCGATCTTGAAAAAATATTCCACTTTTCATTCAAACGCATGACATTTGATCTTATTCAAGGATTATATTCATCTGAAGATAAGAAAAGTACTGTTCAATTTATTGAAACTTTTACTTGGTGTAACTTGATGACGCCTCATTTCACATGTAATAATGTGGCGAATTGGACACTCGGATTTTTTACCCCTCCTGGTGTTCAAACCCCCCATTGTTATATTTCCACTATTATAACCTTGATGGTCATCATGACAATTAACCCATTCTCCTTGAATGAATTACTCGGAAAGAACGATGCAGCATTGAAAAATGAGAACATTCAGAACGCAAAACAACAGTATATTCAAATGCAAAAAGAGAAGGAAGGGCCACCGGTTGAAGCCGTCGCTGCGCCTATAGATAGCTCTATTGTAAACCCCGAGGATGTCGCAATTTCCGAAGTGCCTCCTGAACAAACAGGTCCCACTGCTGCACAAGTATAATATTCACAAACAACCTTCGTATAAAGTAAAACATTACAAAAATATATTTTACTTTATGCTATAACCTACGAGGTGGGTCCTGATCCACATTGATATTAAAGATTTCTTTATTTGGAATTAAGTCGTTTAATGGAGATTTTATAGGAGGTTCAATAAGTTCCGTTGTTTTCGGAATAACATCTTTCGGTCTCCTAATGTTTTTATACACAAGAATGACAAACGAAACGAGAACAATAACAACAATAGGAAGTAATATCGCACTCAACTTAGAATTTTCTGTAGAATTATTATCCGATATTATGCTAGCTATAACACTTGTACCATTCGTAGAACGATTTATTGGTCTCGTAGGGGAAACAGTTGGTGACATCGTAATTATAATGTTATAATGGGTATTTGTAACGTTACGTGTTGGACGAACCGTAGGAGAAACAGTTGTAAATAGCTTTGGCGATGGGTTGGTTGGATGCGGCGCCGTGGTCGTTTTAACTGGCGATGTAGGTGGATATGTTCGTTCGATATTTGAACTATATTTAACGGATAAAATAGACATTTTACCGGACCCGTATTTTACACCATTACTATGCATATTTTGGGACCCGCGATAAGAAATTACGCCAGAGGAAGAATACGATCCGTGGCTACTCATGCCACTGTACATTCTTTGAGATCCGCGATGCGATCCATAATTAAAATACCTACCACTATGGGATTTCATAGACCCGGCGTATCCGTTATATCGATGTTTTATAGAAGAATGAGAACCACCACTACGGAATTTCATAGAACCATAGTGCACATTTTTTCGGATCGCTACGTTCAAATTATGGACACTGATACTATGATCCAAACTATAAGTTCCGGAAAAAAATGGCCCACTGCTTGCTAAACACCCTACAAAATTTAACAAAAATAATAGAATTGCCTTCATTTGTTTATAAATATATTAGAATATGACAACCGAAAGGTTGTAATTTATGGCCCATTTTCTTTAAGTACTCTTTTCAATTTATTATATTGGACTCCAAAATCCGGAAAAAGAATCGGGCTCACTTTTGGAAATTGGACATTTATAAATGTCCAAAATGGGAATCTGCGATCCTAAATTTTCGGAGAAAATCACTGATTTTTGATTTCAAAGCATAATGCAGTGAATTTCGTTTTATGAAAATCAACATGACTGCATAAAATTTTCGCGAAAAAACGACATTCGTTGGTTTAGGAAGAATATTGTATTTCCATTTTATAAGAATGTCCGGAAATAAAGGAAACGAAAAATCTTCTAAAATCGAAACGAAAAATTATTATTGTGAATATTGTCACTATAGTACGTCACAAAAACAAGATTTTGCGAAACATAATCTCACACGTAAACACGCAGGAAGAGTTCCAGGAAATAATGGAAATAATACGGAAATTGACAACTCTTCTTCAGACCATATTACGTCAGAGTGTTGGTGTGTTTGTTGTGATTATCGTACATTCTTGAAAAGTGATTTCATAAAACATCAAAATAGTATGAAACATAAAAAGGCGGTCAAACTATTGAACCCCGACTTTAAAAACGAGAAAACGGAGAACAAATTACAATGTAATATATGTGATGCTATTTTTATGACCGCAAGCGGAATATGGAAACATAAACAGAAGTGTAAACGCATTGAAACAAGGCTGTTTGCTCCCCAACAATACGAAGAACCAGAACCCAAAATTGTTCTCGAAAAACACGATCAAACTGTATCTTCCACCGCCATGGTCTGTGAAATGTTTATGGAAATGATGAAAACGAATAAGGATATGCAAAACTTATTTATGGAACAACATAATTCATTGATTGAGCAAAACAATAAGCTGTTTGAACTCGCCAAGAAAAACACCGAAACCCCCTCTATGATGAACTCGAATAATACAAACTCCAATAACACGAATAATCAGTTCAATTTGAATTTTTTCTTGAATGAGACATGTAAGGACGCGATCAATTTGACCGATTTTGTGAATTCCCTGAAACTACAAGTAAAGGATTTCGAGACCACGGGTAGGATCGGATATGTGGAGGGTATTTCGCGTATTATTGTGAATGGTCTGAAACAGATGGATGTATCCAAACGCCCTCTTCATTGCACAGATATCAAACGCGAAACTGTCTATGTCAAGGATAAAGATCTATGGGAAAAAGAGAACCCGGAAAAGAATAAACTGAAAAGCGCGGTAAATCGTGTCGCCCAAATGAATTTCAACCAACTGAAAACATGGCAGGAAATGAACCCGGATTGCGTCAATATTAATACCAAGGAAAACGATGAATATATTCATTTATCGTTGGTGGCACTGGGTGGAAATTCGCAAGAAGAGGAGGAAAAATATATGGAAAAGATCATGAAAAATGTTCTCAAAGAAGTAGTTATAGATAAGACCAAATAATTTTAGTAATAATATATTTTTATAGTGTATACAATGGCAGAGATCAAAGAACAAGAGATTATAATCAAAGAAGAGAACCCTATAGAAATTGATTTGAATGAAATGCCCGAACCGGAACCCGAGGCGGAGACCATGGAGGAAAGCGAGGCACCGGCTTCCATTGAATTCGAGAAAGAGACCGAAATCGAAGAGGAATTTGAACCGGAAATGGTTTTGGTTCCTACCGTTAAGAGAACTCGTAAGGTTTCGGATAGCGCCACCAAAAAGAGAAAGCGCTGTAAGAAGGGCCGTCGTAGAAACCCGAAGACACGCCGTTGTAATAAGAAGTGCCCTCCGGGATTTAAAAAGAACGCGACGAATAAACGTTGTATCAAGATCCGTGGTGGTAAAAAGAAGTCCGCTAAAAAATAAATGAAAAAATTGATTTTGTAACGAGCAATAAATAAATATCAAATTCCCCCCAGTTGATATTTAGTAGAATGCAAACACGAAGTCAGACAAAGAAGCCTCGCGTTGAGTTCTCCCAGAACATTGATTTTGATGAGGCCAGCCGTGCATGGTTGGCAAATAAGCGTAGACTAGGAAATGGAACCTATGAATATAAGAAGATCGAAACCCCCGCCGTTCAAAATAGATATAATCTACGTAGTAGAGAGGTAGCATTTTAATCTACACCCAAAAAAATAATAAATATTATTTTTTTTATCAAAATAATATATACATGTCAGAAATTCCTGTTGCACAACCAGTACCAGTACAAGGGACCGTAGTTGGAGTAACACCTCCTCCTGTTCCACCCGCTATTTCCTCACCCGTGGCTACCCCCCCAGCTGCACCTACAGCTAACTTCGCCGCACCTACTACAGACGATGACGAAGAAATTGATACTTTGATCCAGAACAAAAGATTATATTTTTTTCAATATGCGCCAGATGAAATTGTCAAGTATATTTCACGCAAAAGGAAAGATTACTCATTCGAAACAACTAAAATATGGGTCATGTTGGTGAATTCCCCATCTAGTGTCACACCACTAATATCTATTGCGCCTGTTGAAGATTGGAGAAATCCGGTTACTGGATTTATCCGATATAATTATGTAAATTGTGGCCCGGATGGATATCAGAATTATAAACCAACTTTGCATTATGAGACAACCAACGTGTTAACCGATCCTCGATATACGCTTATTAAGTTTCGATTTCAAGTTCCAATAGAAGCATGGGCGAAACTGAATATTACAAGGTTATTCAAGTTGGGTAAGTTAGGAAATAACATATTACGATCACCCCTTATGGCAGCAAGCGCTCTTGGAACAGGCCTGTCTGCCGTTGGAAATGCAACAGGCCAAGTTATAGGTGCCGTAGCAGACAATACAATTGGAGCCGCGGTCAGGACTTTTATTCCGGGATTTAGTAGATATGGTAGAGGCGGCGCTCGAAGTAGAAAACATATCAAGAATAATAGAAGTACGCGAAAACATATCAAGAAAAATAAAAGTATGAAAAAACATTAATGGATAGAGTGTTCTAGAACTTTAATGTTGCTTTCTTGTTCGCTTTGAGGATCTCTTTATGACCCTTTTTGTACCCTTACGGCGCGCCGTCTTTCTCTTTTTCGAAGAAGATTTCTTTGCCTTTCGCGTGCGTTTACCACCTAATTTATAATATTTCTCCTTTTCTTCATCAAATACGTCTTGTCCTGTTTTATTCCACCACTTACGATATCCCGTTCTAATTGCGGTGTCGACTATAGGAAAACGGCCGTTTCTTAATTCCCCAAGGGTTGAATTATAGCCAATTTTGGCTGCTTTTACTGCCAAATTTTTTGCACGTTGGTACCGGCTAGGTTTGGGTGTTTCGGGTGCAGGAGGTTCATGTAATGATTTGTCAGATATGGATCGTTCGCTCGCATCCGAAACAGTGGGAGCTTCAGTTTCTTCGTACTCTTCTTCGTACTCTTCTTCATACTCTTCTTCTTTCGGAGGCAACTTGCTCATGCTATATAATATTTATAGATATTATTAGCTAAATCATAAATAGAAAGACAAGAAAACGATATAAAAAATAATCCATTTAGAATGTATAAAATGGAGAACATTACCACCTCGATGCCAGACATGACGCCCAGCCCTCTTCCTACTGATGCTCGTAGTGCTATTGTGAATAACGACTTATTGAACGTGGAGATTGTCAATGAGAACGTAGCTCTCAATGTTATGGTTTCGTTTTTGAATATTGCACAGAAGCGTGGTGTCTACTCGTTTGATGAGAGCGCCAAGATATGGGAGTGTATTCAGAAGTTTATTGCTCCTCGTTAATATAAACCGGCAAATAAATAATATCTATGGGTATTCGCAGATATTATTATCAACCTTCCTCTAGTTCAGGGAGGGGGCGTCCGGGGGAACCGTAGGTTCCCTGGAACCCCGGATGAATTCCTCATCGGTTTTTGGTTCATGTTCCAAATACTTACCCTGTAAAATCGATACCACAATATGCGTCAATTCCTCCATCGTCGCATTCAATACCATGATTTCGCCCGTTTTGATATTCAATAATTTGAATACTTTTTTCTCATCGCGTGTCACATTCCATATCCATGCATAAATGACCACCTGGATCATATGATCCATCGATAGTTTACTCGTACATTTCAGCTCCCAGATCGTACTTTCCGTATTCAAATCGATACGGGCGGTGAACCGGAATTTCTTGTTCTCAAAATACGGCGCCAAACACGCATCGATTTTGGCATGTTCATCGTCCATACCCGGATGAATGATCGTTTCCTCAATCTTGGGTCGGTTAGTCATTTCTTGCCCAATAATCGAATGAATACGCTCTTTACATTGATCGAACATCGAATTCGTCAACCATCCATATTCTTCGCGATCGATCTGTTTCAACTTAAAATATAGTTTTTCTTGGGTTGCCACATAAACATTCGCCAAATATAAATAATCAGAGATGGTTTCGTTCTTTTCGGGGAGGCCATCGACAATATCACGTAAAAACTGGTGTTCATGTTTTTTCATGTTCTCGATATTTTCATGGATGAGGCCCAATAAGATATTCGATTTTGGTGTGGCCGGATCCGCAAAAAGCTCCTCGATCCAATGATAATACATGATGGGTATAGCAATCCCATTCAAATCACTCACTTCCTCGAAATATCCGCGTTTGGTTTCTAGGATGGCGGGAATATCCAAATCGATTTGTTCTCCATTTTCGAGAACAAATATACGATCCACAATGGGCGAAATATCTTCTACCACGGATTCGGGAATGAATTTGATCATATTGGTAGGTGTTTCATAGTGTTTTTCGATCAAATTAATACTCTCGGGTACCACGCGGTCATCTGAATAAAATATCGACCGGGGTTGACCTTTGAACTGAACATAAGGTTCCGCTTTCATCTCATGATGTGTCATATGTAAAAAAGGTAGCGGCCGATCTGTGGTATAGTTATCACTCTCCAGTAAAAACAGCTCATGTGTTGCGCGTGTGGCACCTACATATAGAGTGTTCGGACAGCGGTCTTTCGGTAAATTACGCGCATAAAAGTCCAAATAACTATTATCGAACCCGACGATGAATACATAGGGTCGCTGTCGCCCCTTGACACAGTGAAATGTGGTGAATACCACCTTTCCACCGATGACACGGTCGTCGCCATTTTCGTTTTCTAACATAGGAACATGGCATGGAATTCCTTGAGAAACGAGAACATTTTCCATTTTACGGACATTGCTTTTGGCGCTTTTTGTGGAGGCTCCAATAATAAAGAAATCACTGGGTTTTGCGCCAGCCGCTAAGAGACGGTTGACCTCATAGATGACACTCTTCTCTAGATTTGTTCTCGAATTTCGGATATATTTTACGACAGGTCCGTCGCGACAGGCATCCATCCGGGTCTCTCCTAACATGACTTGATTGACAAAAGAACAGATCTGGTTGGTGATACGATACGACATCCGCATGGTACAGTGTTCGAACTCCCGTGTTCTCAAATACGGGTTATCGCGCCATATTTCTTCGGCGAGGGTGAGAAAACGGGCGTCCGCACCCTTGAATTCATAGAGAGATTGTAACTCATCTCCGAGTACCAAAATCTGTATTTTATGATCTGACGCCGAACACATATTTCGGATGAATTTTCGCGCTAATTGAAAATATAGTAGGGTCATATCTTGGGTTTCATCGATGACAATAATATCATACTTGGGAATATCATAGCGCGCTGGTAAATCATAGTATAGGATACGACGGATCCCGGTATCGGTATAGGAGGTGGGTAAATAATACCGGACGGATAAACTATGGTAGGTATGGATGGTGATGTTTTTTAACTCCAATTTGAGAACCTTTTCCTTGATTTCGGTCCGTAGAGACGAATTATAGGTTAATTGTAGGATCTTTTTATCGGCATTATCGGCGGCGATCGAAAGCACTGTGGAACTTTTACCCGAGCCGGCGACGGCCTGAACGACCACGTTTTTACCGTTTTTTACCGAGGCTAAAATATGTAATTGTTCTCCACTGAGTTGCATTTATATTAGATTTCCAGTTAATTTGTTCTCCAAAATACTATTTATATTCATTTTATCATAACAAAATGAATATAAAACTTGAAGGGCCCCCTTCGACCCCTCCTTTTTATTATCATAAAATGAATATAAAATCAACTTGACATAATAGTGTATAAATGAAAGTCCAGCTCATCAGTTACTCTCAATCCACAGACCCCGATCAATCGCTTCAAGACATGGTTGCCTATTGCGCCCGTGTTTCTAACCCCGCCAATCAAGGAAACACTGAAACCAACGAGAAACTGATCCGTTATTTGATTAAAAACCATCATTGGTCTCCCCTCGAAATGGTATCGGTTTGTTTGGAGATCGAGACAACGCGTGATATCGCGCGACAGATCCTACGCCACCGCTCGTTCTCATTCCAGGAGTTTTCACAGCGTTATGCTGTTGCCGATCTTGGGTTCGAATATAAGGAAGCAAGAATACAGGATGCCAGAAATCGTCAAAATAGTATAGAAACGAATGATGTCAGTCTACAAAGACAATGGATAACGATGCAAGATAAAGTGGCGGATACCGCGGAAGCCGCTTATGAATGGGCGCTGGAAAATGGTATTGCTAAGGAGCAGGCCCGTGCCGTACTCCCGGAGGGAATGACAGTTTCACGAATGTATATGAACGGAACACTCCGATCCTGGGTACATTATATTCAACTCCGCTCGGGAAATGGTACGCAGAAGGAGCACCGCGAAGTTGCTATGGCATGTATGGAGGCGATTGCGCCGATTTTCCCGATGATTCGCGAGTTTTTGGCAAAAGAATAGGTATAAATAACATATAAATATTTATCGTTATAAACTATAAATATGTATTCGTCTATCAATAGTTTTAGTTCAATACATACAAAAAATTTGAAATATACAACCCCAACAGTAAAGAGTATTGATGTGGGAACCATTTTAAATTTAAGTCCTGTTTGTAATTATGATGGAGGTGCAGCACGTCAAAATTGGTATATATCAGGTTCAATGAGCACAGATGAAACGTGGGTTGTTTTATTTGCTCAGGCTAGTTATTCGGTTATTTCTACTGACGGTGGTTCCACTTGGCAAATGCTTATTCCTATTTATTGGAATATAAATATTAATGCATATGTGCATCCTGGTGCCACTGGAGCAGTGAGAAACATTTCAGATAATAAACAAGTACTTTTCTTTGGTAAATATTTAAGTTCAAATGGGGGCAGCACATGGACAACATTAACAGCCACTTTATCTTCAACAACAATGAGTGCAGACGGCACCTATTTATACTATACAGCAACGTCCGGTACTGGTGTAAATTTATTTCAATCCACAAATTCTGGAGCATCTTTTACGCAACTAACCGGAGCCACTATAAATCTAGGCAATGGGTTTCCTGCAAATACAGATAGAGGATTTCGTGCAGTAGCGGCATCAGCTTCAGGAAGCGTTGTGGCTGCTCATTGCTCTCTCGCTGTTGCTTCTGGTGGTGGAATGTACGTAAGTACAAATTACGGCGCTACATGGTCATTCGCTTCATCGGCTTTTATAGCGCCAACGACAAACTATTGGTTATCGGTAACAGACACAGGGACATTTTATGGATTTCAGACTGGATCTGCAAATTTATACATAAGCACAAATTATGGTGCAAACTGGACAAACTTAGGAACGATAAATTCACAGTCGCCCGTACGTCCAAGCATAGATGGAACTACTTGGATAACTGGTATGGGTACAAATAATAGAGGATTTTCTTATTCTAACAACAGTGGAACGAACAGAACAAACTTTAGTTTTTTTAATAACCAAGGCAATATTTTACATGTTCCGAACGGTAATGCGAGTGGTACTGGTGCATATAATTGTATAGGTATGTGTACCACACTAGGTACTTATAATGGTAGTTTAATATGGAAATTATCAAACGATCGCAAGACTCTTTCTTATCTTGGACCATCACAACTTAATAACAACGGTATGATATATGTTAACTACGGATGTAATTCCGTTTCTATGTCTTCTACTGGCCAATATATATTAGCAGGCTGGAACCAGGGTGGAGCAAATAATATTCTTAGTATGTCGAGCAATTATGGTGTTAGTTGGAAGGCTTTAAATTGGAATAATCCAACCGGAGGATGGCCGCTTTCAACCGTGTCTACTACATTTCCAAGCACATCGTATACATGGCAAACTACATGTATGTCTGGTAATGGGCAAATAATGATAGCCTGTACTGCAGCATCGACGGCCTATGTATTTTTATCTACCAACTATGGTAACTATTTTACTAAAATTAGCGGTACAGGAAACACTACTGGTTTGCCAACAACAATCGTGAATACATGGTCATGGTGTTCCATTTCCAATGATGGAACAACAATTTTGTTAGTCGCAAACGGTCTTACCGCTTATGTATCAACGAATAGTGGAACAACCTTTACTACATTAGGTACTTCTAATGGCTTACCAACAGCAACATCAACTTGGCTCTTTTGTGCGATGGCGTATAATAGTCCGAATTATATGTTAATATCATCATCAACCGCCGGATTATACTTAAGTACAAATACTGGAACCAATTGGACACATATAGACGGACCAGGAAATAGTATTGGTTTACCTACCGTAAATGCAAATTATACTTCATTATCAATATCAAATAATGGTGACAGAATGTTGGTTGTCCAATCCGGACTTTATTTTACTACAAATTATGGAGTATCTTGGTCCAGATTAGATGGTCCAAGCGCCACGAATGGACTTCCCACTACAGCAACATCTAATTTCAATGTAACATCAATGTCAGGAGACGGAACAGTAATTTTTTCAGGAGTAAACGGCGGATCATTATATTTATCAAGAAATACAGGAGCAACTTTTACAGTAATAAGTTCCGCAACATCTGCAAACGGATTTGTACAAGCAGCAACAGGAGGATGGTCGCAAACAGTGGTTTCAAATGACGGTAACACGCTATACGTAAATTTAGGAAATGCCTTATGTTTTAATTATAACGGATTAGGGAATTGGTGGTGTACTACAAATTGGAGAACCGATTTTACTTTACCCGCACAGGGGTTTGGGGCTTTGATGTTTGGGTATGCGTCGTATAATGTTGTAAAATTTTCAGGAGACGGAAGTATTGTTTTAGCTGGAACCGGAACATATACGGGAGGCGGGCCAACATTGGTTATATCTTATGATGGAGGATATACATTTAACTTTATACAAAATAGAGGACAATTTTATGGGACCTCAGCAGCAAGTTTTCAGATTAATTGGTTGGCAGGAAGTATATCATATTCTGGACAATACATGTTTATGTGTCAAACAAACGGCGTATATTTAACCACAAATTATGGATTGATATGGTTATGTATCGCGGGTTCATTGGCGCCAACCGCGGCGATATCAACAGGTCTTCCTACAACAGCTCAAACATGGTCATGTTCGGCAATGTCCTCAACAGGAACAGTATCCATTCTTGGCATTACGGCAGGCGCGTTGTATTTATCTACGAATAGTTTTGTTACTTATTCAATAATTAGCGGACCCACTTCTCAATTTACAACAAACGGATTACCGGTAACTGTACAAAATTGGAATAAATTAGAGTGTTCCTATGATGGATCTAAAATATTAGCATCAATATCTAGTGGAGCACTATATTTAAGCACAAATAGTGGTGCATCATGGACGGTGATCGGGGGTGCCGCAAATACCGCCGGATTACCAACAGCCGCAACCGCTTGGAGTTCATTATCTATAAGTGGAACAAGCGGCAAATATATGTTAGTTAGTGTAAATAGTGGGGGGCTATATTTATCCACAACTACTGGAACTTCATGGACACAAATTGCAGGAACAACAAATTCATATGGTTTACCCACCGTTGCAAGTGCATGGACATGTTCCGCGATTAGCCAAGACGGGTTGATAATGTGTGCCGCAATTAATAATGGAAATTTATATTATTCAACAAACAGCGGAGCCGCCTGGACAAATTATGTTTATCCCTATAAATGCTCAACTCAAAATTTTCCTTGGTATTCTTTGTCGATGACCTCTGATGGATCAAAAGTTTTTGCCACATTAAGCGGTGCCGATTATTTTATTATTACGTTTACCAAAAAATATTAGAACAATTATAATTTATAATTTATAATAATTCATTCTTTTAATACCAAGCAGTAACAGAGCTTAATACTGTAACATTTGCTGCCACATCACCGGCAGTTATTCTCTGAATACTAATAGATTGAGTAATTACGTTTCCGCTAGTTATAGAAGATGGTATACCTCCTGCATAGTTTGGAGTAATAGCAGTATTTCCGTTAACTTGTAATGAATTACAAAAAGTTTTATTTGTTGTTGCCGTAATTATCAATGTCATAACATATGTGCGATTAATATCGGCAGGAACATTAGTAATATTTACTGTAAAGTTTGATGCGGGCGGCGTGGTAATATAAAATGTCGCTCCTGATAAAAAACTTAAAGTATATGGAGATGAAGTATTCGTGTTAGTTGTAAACGGTTCACTTATTGTTGTGGGTTTAAATACTTTTGATGTGAACAAATTACCACCGAATGAGGCATCCGATCCGACAAAGAGACGATAGTTCATGGATACATCTGTCGTGAAAGTTGATCCGCCACCGCCACTAAATGGCGCACCATTGACAAACAATGAGTTCGAGTTCAAATAGAGACGTCCATTAAACGAAGCATCGTTCGCCAAAAACAAGCGTCCTCCCATAGAAACATCCGATCCAACATAGAGACGCGAGTTCATCGAAACATCACCCATAAGAACGGAACCATTACTTATCGCCAAGTTCGAATAAGGCGTGGTGAACACTAATAAAACACCGCCCGTGGTTATCGCCGTAATATATTGCGCGTTACCCGACATGGATATAGAGTTCAAGTTCAAGCCAGTAGATAAAGTTTGTAACCAGGTAGTACCAAAGTTCGTGCTTGTGAAAATATAGCCGGTGCTCGTACAGGCCACCATAAATTGGCCACTCGATGAAATGCTTATACTAGTAAAACTTTGACTGGTTCCTACTTGGGTCCAACTCGCGCCAAAGTTCGTAGAAATATTGATATACCCCGTGGTCGCATAAATGGCCTGGTATTGACCCGTCGATGACATCGCGATAAACGTACCTGTTATTGAGGCGGCCGCAAAGGAGGCACCAAAATTACTCGAGTAGTTATATGCACCCGCGGCACCATTATTATTTGTTCCTGCCTGGTATTGACCCGTCGCGGATATAGCCAATGATCTTGCCTGGTTCATAGTTGAACCACCACCCCATGAATTTCCATAATCACTCGAAACATAAGTACGGTTATAACCATCCCAGGATACCATTTGATATTGACCCGTTGCCGAAATAACCACGCTAGTAATCGTGTTATTTGTAACAGCTGCATCTGTTGTCCAGGTAATACCGTAGTTTGATGATTTAAAAAGACCACCCGATCCGGCTTGACCACCGGTTACATATTTTCCGTTACCGGAAGTACCAATGCCACTAATATTACCTGGCGTGGTTACTTGAAACCAGGTCGCACCATAGTTATACGAAGCGTAGATATAGGCAGCACCAAAACTGGCATATTGATATTGACCCGTAGTGGACATGGCAATTTGATAACCACCACCACCAATCGTTAGCTGTTTATATGTAACCGCAAAGTTATTCGAGAAATCCAGGGGAAGAGTATTCGATAATAATACCGAGCCATCGATCAAGGTTAGGGGGTTGACTGCACCACGGATATTGACTGTCCCGCTGATATCTACGGGGTAAAGATTACCGGAAACACCGATATTGAGATTTTTACCGACATAGGCGTTTGCGTTCATGGAAACATCACTGGTGAAGAAATTCGATCCTCCGCTAAACAGTGTTCCGTTCACAAACAACGAGTTCGAGTTCAAGTAGAGGCGCCCCCCGAAAGAGGCGTCCGAACCGACGTTCAATCGCGAATTCAATGAAACATCACCGACGGCGTAGATACGCCCTCCGAAAGAGGCATCCGAACCCACAAATAAGCGCGCGTTATGTGATGTGTCACCTACAGTAAACAATTTACCTCCCATGGAAACATCCGAACCCACAAATAAGCGTGCGTTATGCGATGTATCGCCCACAGTAAACAATTTACCTCCCATGGAAACATCCGATCCAACGAAAAGACGCTGATTAAACGATGCGTCTCCCGACAAAAATAAACGGCCGTTCATGGAAGCATCATTGAAAAGTGATAGTCTACCACCTAGCGAAATATCCGATCCAACGAAAAGACGCGAATTCATCGAAACATCTCCTACAGTAAACAAACGACCTCCCATAGAAACATCAGCACCTACATAGAGACGATTATTGAAAGAAGCATCACCCACTAAGAATAAACGACCGCTTGAAGAAAGATCCTCAGCAAGTATCAATTGGTAGTTAATCGACGTCACAGTCTGTTTTGTAGTATAGTTATTGACGTATAAATTACCACCAATGGTGAGATCCTTGGCGAGGGATACATTACCATTCAAGGATGCGTCGTTTGTCAAAAACAGGCGTCCGCCGAACGAAGCGTCTGATCCCACGAAAAGACGATAGTTCATGGAAACATCTGCGGTAAAGTTATTCGACCCACCCGTAAACAATACGCCGTTAACAAAAAGCGAGTTCGAGTTTAAGTAGAGACGCCCCCCGAAAGAGGCGTCCGATCCGACGTTCAATCGCGAATTCAAAGAAACATCACCAACAGCATAGATACGGCCCCCGAAAGAGGCGTCTGATCCCACATAAAGGCGTGAGTTCAAGGAAGCATCACCAGTCAAAAACAAACGCTGATTGAATGAAGCATCACCTACCACAAATAAACGCCCACCAAGAGAAATATCTGATCCCACAAAAAGACGCGAATTCAATGAAGCATCACCAGTTAAGATCAAACGTTTATTGAATGAAACATCTCCAGCGACGTAAAGACGTCCACCCATTGAAACATCCGATCCCACGAAAAGACGCGAGTTCAATGAGGTATCGTATGCAACAAACAGGTTACCACCAAATGAGGCATCTGATCCCACATAGAGGCGATAACTTAAGGACGCATCCGTGGCCGAAGCGATCAAATAGTTACCCGACGATGCCGACGTATAGGGCGTGAGCGATGCAATCACATTGACGTTGGCGGCAACATCGCCTGCTGTCACACGCTGTATCGCAATCGATTGTGTCATAAGCGTACCGAAGTTCATCGATGTGGGCATACCATTGGCGAATACCGGCGAAATTGCGGTATTACCATTGATCTGAACCGAATTACAGAACGTTTTATTGGTCGTCGAGTTGATGATGACTGTAATCACATAATTTCGATTGATATCCGCAGGAACATTGGTGAAGTTACATGTGAAATTGGTCGATGGAGGCGCAGTAACATAAAAGATGCCGCCCGCCGAATAGTCAAAGGTATAAGAAGTTGCGGTGGTCGAGTTCGTGACAAAGGGTTCACTAATTGTAGTAGGTTTGAATAATTTAGTGACTGATAAGTTACCGTTCATAGAAACATCACCGTTCACATAAAGACGCGAGTTCA
>Ga0114975_10000391_pt1 | contig 32936 bp, 54 predicted proteins | sample S_130626_EF_Meta_FD_87031 | JGI IMG/M metagenome (GOLD analysis project Ga0114975, IMG submission 87031) | Freshwater microbial communities from Lake Simoncouche, Canada to study carbon cycling - S_130626_EF_MetaG | ecosystem: Environmental > Aquatic > Freshwater > Lake | place: Lake...
AAGTAGCATTTGTAGATCACCCTACGATTAAAGATTTTGGATGTTCACCAGATGGCATTATTGCTGACTCTTTGCTTGAACTTAAATGTCCGTATCAATCAGCAGTACATTGGTCATATTTTAAGGATGGTTGCCCATCTAAATACTATACCCAAATACAAGCCCAAATGTCATGCACAGGTGCTAAGTCGGTCTGGTTTGTATCATTTGACCCAAGGATGCCGACAAGATCACAGTTGTATATTGAAGAAATTTTGCGTGATGAAGATTTTATTAAAAAGATGGAAGAAGAAGTTTTGAAGTTCTTGAATGAAGTAGAAGTTGAAGCAAATCTAATGAAAGGTGAATGAAATGGGAATTAAATATTACATCAAAGCAGCAGTATCTGAGTATCAAGATAAAGATGGCAAGGCAAAAAAGAAATATCAATCAATAGGAATCATCCTAGAAACTAAGAATGGTCTTATGTTGAAGCTAGAGACTATTCCATTATTTAGTTTAAAAGATGGTTGTTTGATTGCTTATTTGAACGACCCTGAGCCTATTAAAGACGCATTTCCTAAAAGTTTAAATGATATACCTGAAGATGTCCCATTTTAAGGAGAACATAATGAGCCAATACGAATTGATTGTTCAAGCATTACACAAATGGATTAGTCCTTTAGATGCACTACATAAAGCAGGCACTATGAAGTTAAGCACTAGAGTAGGTGAACTAAGAGCCAAAGGTTACATCATTGAGGACAGATGGCATGAAAGTCGCAAGTTTAAGATGTATAGATTGGTAAAAAAACCATGACTCCATACACTACTCGCACAGGCTTACAAATAGGTATTAATTATCAACCAAGGCCATATATTGAAACAGATCGAGATATGCTTAAACTGCAAGTTGCCTTATTGTATAAGCGTGTACCAATCTTAACTTTTATAAAGAAGTTTTTTAAATAAGTTTATTTTTGTGGATGAGCTTTGTCCATAGGCATTTTTTCATGCTGACGAAGCTCTCTTTTTACTTCAATAATTCCATTACGCAAATTTAAGACCTGTTTATCTTCTTTTTTTTGCATGGACTTTGATTCTACTTTCATATTTTTTGTATTCATTTCTAACCTATCATTTCAGTAGCTACTTGTTGAACATGAGAACAGCGTTTTAACCAGCCTTTACCATAGACATCAAAATTATTTAAACCTTGGTAAAACTTTACTTTTGCATCTGTAAATTTACCTAATAATTCTACTCCATTTGCATTTTTAATTGCATTTAATGTTGCTGGTCCAAATACACCATCACTAGTTACACCTAATGCTGTTTGTGTCATCTTACGAGCAGCGTTTGGTCCAGCATTAATAGCAAAATCAAAAACGGCATAATCCATGCCAACAGGTAAATCATCACCTCTAACGGAATCCCAGTAATTTTTCTTATACAACGGTTTAACATCATCAGCCTTTAATTGTTTCATTTCTTCTTGTGTTACTTGTTTCCCAATATAGTTTTCCCAAACTGTTTGAGTGCAGCCCAACATTGTGCAACCTTCTCTACCATCAGGCAAGTGATTGCCTTTATCTTTTTGATCATTTGTAAACCCTCCTTCAGATTGAATAACTAGTTTAAAAGATTCATCCCAATTACTTAGCATTGCGTATCATTCCTTCCATTTCTTTAGTTTTGTCTTTACTGCCTTGGCTTGAGCCAAAGTAAAACGATAATACTTGACCGGCAGCACTTGTTACAAATCCTAATGCAAATATAACCAACTGTTGTTGATTATCAGGTGTATCTACAAACATAAGAACAGCGATTAACATAAATGCTAGTCCTACTACACCCAATGCTAACAAAGGCACTACAGCCTTGTCTAATTGCGTTGAATTGGCACTAGTAGCAACTTCTGCATGAGCCTTACGAGCTGAGTCTCTGTCCTCTACTTCTGCTTTAAACCTATCTAAATCTGCCTGCAATTGAGCCAATTCACCGTTCTGGGCTAATGTTGCTAACTCTAACTGTGCCTTAGCCTTGGCTTCTGGATCAGGTATTAGCTTATCAATTAATTTACCACCTATGTTTAGTATTGCATCAAGTCCTAACATTATTTTTTCCCATATTTTTCACGTTCTTCAAGTAACTGCACCTTAACTTGTAATTGGTGTATGTCTGTGTAAATTTCATTTCTCAGTTTATGTCTTGCCTCTGCACTTAAAGGCGAGTCAGTCGGCACATTTTCTTTGGTAATTAGTGCTGGCATCTGCCCTTCAATCTTAGTCAGCCGTGTAGAGAAGTCAGACACTTGACCGAGTAGCCAAGCCAAACACGCTACAACAATTGGCAATACCGCTTTTAGAATGTCTTGAATGTTCATTTCTTATTCCAAAGTTCAAACAGCGTCTTCACTTTTTCTTCAAGGACTGACACTTTATTATCCATTTTGGCAAGCACAATAACAAGCGTTACGAACCCCACAAGCAGGGGCCAAATCTTTGCTAGTATGTCTACGGTATCCATTATTTGATTACTATAGCTTGTAATAACTCCATAAAAGTGTCTTTACCAAAAAAAGTAAATACCATGATTGCATAGAGCATATACTCGATGCGAGCCATACGCTTAGAACCTCTTTCAAAAGCCTCCTCTATTCGCTTGTATCGTTGTTCACAAACTTGTTCATGAATGCTAATTCTTTTATCGTTTTCAGCTATTAAAAATTCCATATTAAGTCTTTTGAATATATGCTAATGCGTAATATGGAGGAAGATTTGCACCTGTACCACTTGTTCCAGCAGTTGTATTAGTTGTAGCTGTTGCTACAGTAACTCCAGTAACTTGAGTTGATGTATTAATAACAGATACTTCAGGAGCTGCATTTTGTGCTTTAAGATATGCACTAGAACCTCCGCCACCTGAAGACCATCCTGAAGCATGAAAGTGTCCAGGATCTGTAACAGTTGATGTTGATGTAGCTGTATGAGTGTGGCTAACAACAATTGCATCAGCAGAACCACCTGTTTGACCTACTGTATAAGTATTTCCAGCACCTAAAATAAAAGAATTTCTAAGATCAGGAGTACCGTTATTACCATCACAAAGTAAAAATCCAGTAGGAATAGAACCAGTTGAACCTGACCAAATTAAAATACAACCAGTAGGAACGCTAGGAGTAGCAGTTGGTATTTGCGTTAAAATGCCTGCAATATTATCGTAAGTTTGGACAGTAACATTAGATGCTGTTTGTAAAACAAATTTATAAGAAAACCCTGCTTGTAACCATAATTCTTGTGGAAGTTTTCCATCAGTACCTAAAACAACAGGATTTGTATTAGCAATTGTTCCATTAACTGTTGTATAAGTAGTTAAAGGTGTTGAACTGCCTGCTTGATAAGTATATACCAAACCACCGGCTAATATAGCTCCTGTACTATCAAAATTGGTTATCCCATTAAATAATGGTGATAGATTTACGCTTGCCATATTATTTTCCTATATCAGACAGTTTAATATTCTTTTTCAATTGTTCTTGTAATTTAGCAGCTTCTTTTTCTTCTGCCCTAGTAGTTAATTTTCTTTCACCAAACTCACCAGCTTTTCTACCACCCATACTAACTAAAGGATTTCCAGTCATTGCTCCTAATGCTTCTAATGATGCAGGCAATCTACTAGCTATTGCTCCTACTCGTCTACCTTGCAAGCCAGCACCTTCATACTCGTGTTTAGGTTGTAAAAAGTGACCACCATAATTTAATGTATGAAATGCTTTTTGTTCTTCAGGAGAAAACCCATGTTTAATCTTTTCAGCCCTAGCATTTAATACAGTACTTACAGCGTTTTTATTCCATTCACCAGCATTTTTAGCACCAGATTGATATATTTCTCTAGCTAAACCACCAAGCATTTCTGCTTTAGCAACTCTAGCATAATCTTGTATTTCTTTAGGTACTTGCACTTCAAACTTTTTAGTTTTAACTAAACCATTTTCCAATAAAGATAATGTATCAAAAACGTGTTTCCATTGATCAACAGGCATTTGATTTAATTTAGTAATCATTTTTTCAAATGGAACACCTTTTTGTATACCATTAGGGTCTAATTGACCAAACAATTCTTTCATGCCTTTTGATTCAAATAAAGTCTTTTCTGCTTCGTGTAATCTATCACCTTTTTTATATAATTCTTGACCACCGGCAGATGCTATATCTTGATCAATTGCACGATTTATACGACCAATAATTGATGCGTTTTCAGGTGACCAACCAGAATTTAATGATTTTTTAACTGCATCATAAGCACTAATACTGCCTGCTGGATGTGTAACTCCAAATTCATCTTTAAATCCTACTTCTTTAGCTAATCTAATTAATTCTTCAGCACTTGCAGCAACTCCTTCATTTTTCTTTAATCCTAATCCAGCTTTAAATTGTGGGTCAGATAATAAATCATTTACATGAGTTGTTGTTATAGGCTTATCACCTACCATGTTTTTAGCTTCTTGGAATGTTTCTTGTTTTTGTTTTTTAAAATAACCTAACAAGCCTTCTTCACTAGCCATTGCATCATAGATTACTTGACCACGTTCATAGTCGCTTATTAAATTTTTATTTGCACCTGTATTTTGTATTCTATTTTCTGCATAGTTATACAAAGCATTTTGTTCATTAGCAATTTGATCTTTTAATAACTGACCTTTTAAAGTAGGATTAGGATTTTTTGCTTCTGCAAATTCATTGCGTAAAGTATTTTCATTTCTAGTTTTAACACCTTCACGCAAACCTAACTGACCATTACCTATTTCATTTACAATTTGTGCTATTTTTGTTTGTTCTGTAATAGGAACATCTTTAGCAATTCTAGATAATTTAACTTGTGAAAACTCACCTTTTGATTGTATATCTTCACCAGTAAACCCTCTATATGGATTAATTTCTGATTTAGCAGCTCCAACTCCAACCATCTGAGGTTGATAATTAACACCTTCTAAAGTTACAGTACCAGTTGTATCTTTTGGCTTTTTCATTTCGCCAATAGCCTCTTGCAAAGAAGTTGCCACATTTCCTACGGCTTCTAAAGGTTTCTTAATTATTTTAGTGGGTTCTTGTCCAGCTTTAATCAATGCCATGTCTGTAAAAAACTGAACATCGTTCTTATTCATGTCAAGATTCTTGGCAATCCATTCATCACCTTTTTCTTTATTTTCCCCAATAAATTCCATAATCTTGCCAAGTGCTTGATTTTGATAAACAGGGTCATTAGTAATGCCAAATGCCTTGCCTAATGGCTTATCTACATAACTAACTAACTTATCTGAAATCTCAGCAGCTTGTTCTGCACCTAAGAATCTTGTGCCAGCTTGAGTAATTTTCTTAGTAAAAAATGGCAATACACTACCAACAGTATTATCAAATAATGCTGCTAAATCTTTTGCTACAAATGCTGGATTAGTTAAATCTTTACCTGTTTGTTCTAAAGCTGGCCTTGCTTGACTAGGTACAGCATTTTGAGCTTGTCTTGTTAATGTTGGGTAACCTATAAACGCACCAGTTTGATCAGTTGTAGGTTGTGTTGTTGGTTGATTTACCGGCTGACTAACTTGTTGTGTAGTATTTACAACTGGTTTTTTAGGTAAAGGAGTACCCATTATTAATGCACTTACTTCATCTTTAGGAGCATCTAAAACATTTAAAAATTTATCTTGATGTTGTTTGGCAGTTTCATTTTTAATAATAGCTCTTGTTACTGCTTGTATAGCATCAGGTGAATTAGGAATACTTCCATCAGGATTTAATTTAAGCCCAACAGAAAACAATTCTTTTCTGATATTTTCAGCATACTTACCATTTTGTGGGTTTTGAGTTGCATCACCTGTAACCCAATTACCTGCTAATCGTTCAGGAGTATTAAAACCTTTTGTAGTAATTTTTTGTTGGATAGCATTCATAGTCTCATTAACACCTTCTTCAGGAGTTTCATAAGCCTTCCAAGTCTTACCATCATAACCATAACCACTTGGGTTATTTAAATCAGCAGCATATCTAATATTAGATTTTGCTGATTTTGGTTGAGGTGTTCCTAGTATTAAAGAACTAATTTCATCGGTCATTCTAATGTACCTGTAGATTCAAGTTTTCTAAGATTCTGATACTTTTCGTTAAATGTTTTCCTAATTTGTTTTTGCTCTTTATCAGATAAACTAGGTGTTATCCCTAATAGTTTATCAACTCTCATTTTCTTTTCAATAGGACTTAAATTAGGGTCTTGACCAACTGTAATTGTTTCAAATATTTTAGAATCAGCATTTTTAGCCCATTCTTGTTGAAACTTTTTCATGTTGTTATCACCATAACGATTAGCAAAATTCTGTGCTCCTGTAGCTTGCATATCTATATTTGTCATATCAGCTTTTGCACGAAAAGCAATACTCTTTAATACTTCAGGTGGATAAGTTTCATCACCATTAGCCATTTTAGCTAATTGTTGCCCGGCAACAGTATCTAAAGAACCACCTTGTGATCGAATATTTGCCATTTGTACATTAGCTAAATCTTTGCTTAATTGTTTATATGTTGGGTCACCTAACCAAGTAGATACATTTCTAGTTATTCCACCCAATACACCGGATGTAGGTTTCCATGACTTTTCTAATTCATCAGCAGTTTTAATTACTTCATCAATATTTCTACGATCAGTTGTTAATTGACTTTGCCTGTTTACTATGCCTGTTCTAAATGCTGAACCAGCTTCTTTATCTATTGCCTCAGATGGTCCTGGTGCATAAGGTGTTCCAGCCTGTCTTGGTGGATATAATAATGGTATTGGTTGGCTATAAATAGGTAAATTTTTATTTACAATATTTTGTGCAACATTTTGATCAGGTACTAATGGTTGAACATTAGGTGCAACAGGTGCATTAGGATTAACAGGTGGTGCATTTGGATTTTGCCCTGCAGCATATGCTTGATATGGTTGAGTAGGTTGCAATGTTGCATATTGTGAAGCAGCTCCACCAGCTTGTTGTACACCATTTTTAATATTTTGATATAACGCTTTTGGGTCAGTCTTAGCTAATTCCATCATTTTTTCAGCTTCTGGGTTTTCTACATTAACACCTAAATTTTTTAAAAAATCTTTTGCCGAACTTAATTTTTTTACAATTTCAGCACTATTGCCATTAATAAAATCAGGGTCAGATAAATAACCACCTAATACACTTTTAGACATATTTTGAAAATGCAAATTAGCATCTACACCAGCTCTTTTTGCTTCAGTTTGTACTCTTTCAGATTCTGCCAATTTACCAGCAATAGTTGAACCTAATGTTTGTTCACCAATATTTGCTGCAATTTGAGCAGATTTAGACCTAGCTTCTTCACCAGCAATCATTGCTGGATACAATTCTTTTAATTTAGATAACTCATATTGGGACTTCTGAATACCCAACATTTCAGATAAAGACATACCCTTTGGTGCTTGTAAATTGCCAAATATACTTGTATCAGCTCTTTGAACTTCTGCCATGATTTTTCCTAAATAAAATAATTTAAACCACTAGGCTTGTACATAACCACCATATGCTTGAGTAGTACCACCTCCACCACCACCTAACATATTTGGATTTTGTTGAACTTGTCCTTGACCTAAACTTGATAAAAAAGCTAAATTTCCAACATTAGTTGCAGCTCCACCATAAGCATTTGCAGCACCTATTTGTCCAGCAGCCAATGAATTACCTATACCTGTTGATAAGTTTGCAATATTAGTTCCTGTACCAAGCATAGCATTAGCAGCTCCAGTAGTACCTCGCATACCTATATCAGTTATACCTGATAAACGATTATAAAGATTTGTTTGATTTGCATTGTAATTATTAAATGCGTTTTGATAAGCATTAGACGCAAAATTTTGCGTATAGTCTTGTAATCCCCTTAAAGCATTACCACTTACCATACCACCTGTTGCATTAGCTGCTGCATTTGTTGCACCTTGCCCTTGTTGTAATTGAAAAGCATAATTTGGTGCTAATTGAGCATTTAAATCACGATTACTAAACTGACTGGTTAAATACGGCATATTTGTATTTAATTGATTTAAACCAGTTTGCCCTATATCTTGATAAGGCTGATACATTCCAGCAGCTCTTTGACCAGTTTCTAATATTTGGTTTTGAGCTCTAGCTTGTGCATCTGCTTGAGTTTGTGCAGCACCTCTTGCTCCACTTGCACTTATTGATGAGCCAATTAGACTACTACCAACGACAACTGCAGCCGTCACAGGGTCATTTCGTTCACCATAAGCAACACCACCAAATGGGTCACCTATAGGTTCATGTAACCCCATTGATCTAGTTTGTGACCTACTTGCATAGACTTTATTAAACATATTTGCACCTGTCGCATTTTAAATTAATTTTACCTTGTTCTTGACCAATTTCATAGAACCCTAAACGCTTGCAAAAATTTAATCCATTTTGATTATCTTGCATAACTGTAGTAATTGCCGAGCCATATTGATCTAAAACTTTTTTAAGAGTTTTGCGTAAATGATAACGAATAGAAGCTGTTGGTTGTTTTTTATAACCTATATGAACTTCATTTTCTTTTTGTATAACGCATCCAATCATTTCATTTTCTTCAAATAAAGGAATAGTATTCCAATCTTTTAAATTCTCAGCAAAAACTGCATAATCTATTTTTATGCGATTTTCTACAGACTGATAAAGAACTTTTAATGGTTCAGACATTGTAATAAGGCACTTTATAAGACCTTCCATTAACAGTAACATTAATAAAACCTTCAGGATTTGTAGGTAATGTTCCAGTACCCTTAGTTGCTGTTGTTGCTGAACTAAAATTCAATAAATTTAAAAACCATTGTTGCCATGCCCTAGTAGGCATTTTATTGCCTTCATCTAATAATGGTGTTTGTGGATAAGGATTATTTACTCCTGTTCCCCAAAGATTGCTATTTTGAGACATTAGTTTTCTCCTACACTAGCTTTTAAATTTGCTGAAACAATTACGCATTTTATTGGGTCAGTAACAACAACTTCAAATACCTTATCTCTTGACCAACCTAATCTTCGCCAAATAATACGATTTCTATATTTACCTAATTGACCAATAGAACTCCAATATTCTTTTGACCATGTAGAACCACCATCATTTGACCACCTTAACATTGCTTGAGGATTTTCAGTAGTCATATTTTGAGTATTTAAACCAATATATAACAATTCTTTTGGTTTGATTGCTAATATTTGATTTGGATTAATAACTAATGGAGTATTTACCGTTACACCTAAATCATTTGATAAACCTGTTGTTCCTACTCCTGGTTGAAACTGTATTTGGAATTCATCAAAATATTGTCGTTGTAAATCAGAAACTAAATGTGGTGCTCGTCTTAATCTGCGTATAGTTCCACCATTATCGGTGTAATTATTTAAATCTAATTGATAGATTTGCCCATTTTGCCAATCTCCAGCCAATACTATGCCTTGAAACAATGCTGAACATTGTGTTCTATGTCTATGATACACATTATTACTATCTACCCATAACCATTTATGCCACAATCCTGTTGTTATATCGTATGCCCATGTTAAATCTAAAGTTGGGAATGAAATTACATATGTTTCATGACCTTCTAACTGGTATGTATAAGCAACAGCATCAGCAATATATTGATTAACTAATGTATTTTCAACTGCGTGAGTAGAAATTCTAGTTGGAAAATAACCATTCATCATCACAATTACTGCTTGACCACGAATATTTCTACTTAAATATGCAAAAGAATTGCCTAATCTAGCTATTGAAAATGGAGAAGCAATACCTTGCTGACTAGCAGAACCAGGGATTCTTTGAAAAGGAAATGGGAAAGTACCAACATCAGCCCATACTTCTGATGTATTTTCACCCAATAAATAGACTTGTCCATGATCGCAAATTAAAGAAACTAAATTATCAGGACCAGTAAATTTACTAGCAAAACTTAATGAATAAGTAATAGGGCTAAGAATATTAGTTGCTGCCCATTGTTGCGTATTTGGATAGTTATATACAAAATAATTATCTACTATATCAACAACAGTTCCACCACTAAATGCACCATCAGTTGTTGGTAAAACACTAAAATTTAGTGCGTACATTGTTCTAGAAGTTACTGTTTGAGAACCACTAACAACATAATTACCTGTGTTGCCTGTACCTGTACCAAATGTTAATGTTAAAGTTAATCCTGTTCCAGCATTATTAGTACTAGTAGAAACTGGATTGGCAGGGTTTGAAGTATATTCACCAGCAAATGTTTGAGTTAATGCCGTTACTACACCAGATGATACTGTTGTAACTGTAAATGTTGCAGGACTATTTCCGTAAACACCACCCAAAACTGTAACAATGTCGTTTACAGCGTATCCTGTACCGCCTGTAGTAATAGCAGCACTAAGTACAGTTCCATTGCCTAGAGCCGTTATAATCGTGTTTGCAGCTACAGTTGAACCTGTTATTGTTTGACCTGTAAATAAACTACCTGATGCAACAGCAGATACCGTTAAAGTGCTTGTAGCTATAGATGCTGTAATTACACCAGCAACTGTTGCTGAATTCATTTGTATTGCAGTACCAATAGAAGCAGATGTATTAATTGTCCAACTTGTTCCTGAACCGGCAGTTATTACCGTTGCATTAGGTATTCCAAAACCAAATAATGCTTGATTAATTGCAATAGTTCCACTAATTACTATTGTAATTGTTAATGTACTCCCTGATATTGTTCCTTGAAATATAGCTGAACTAGGATTAGAAATTCTCCATGTATAACGATAAGTTCCATCAGTTATATAAACATTAACTCCATTATCACTAATTCCAACACGACCAGTAGAACTATTTAATTGACCAATAATTGTTGGTGTAAAAGTAGAATTTAAAATATAAACATAATATCCACAAACGGCAACCATGTAGTTACCACCACTTAATGTTTTCATTCCTCTTACTTCAGCTTGAGGAGATAAAGCAACAATAGAAGTCAGCCCAGGAGTAGGATATAAAGCAATAACTCCTCTAGAACCTTGTGGTTTAGTTGGGTCTATTTCAGGATACCAATTAATACATTCTTGAGTATCTTGATAAATACTTGGAGCTTCGTAACTAGCTCCTACGAATCCAAAGTCTGGCATTATCTAAAGAAACCTCCACTTAGTATCCAACCAGCATCTTTTGCACGACCTACCAACATAGCATCAGGGTATCCAGCAGAAGCAATCGGTTGCATATTACTGCGTTTAATTGTTGATTTAGATTGTGCAGCGTACTGTTGAATCATTGCTATTTGGGTTGGTGAAGCCTTACCATACATAGGCATTAATCGTTCAGCTAAACACCATCTAAGAGCCATTGAATAGCCTTGTGGCAATACTATTGTGTCGTATAAACCGTTGTAATTACTAAAAATGGTTGATGCAAACATATGCATTTCACCTTGTGCTGGATTAGGCCATACAAATACATTTCCTGAATCAGCATTAGGGTTGTAATACAAGGCTTTAGGCCAAGGACCATTTAAAGTTTTTAATCCAATTTGATTGTAATTAGATAAAGCTAAAATACCAACTTGATAATCTAGTCCACCATTTAATACAGGCTGTCCATTACTTTGCGTGTTTATCCTTACATAGGCTTCATTAATTAATAAAGGTTTTTGATAATATGCTGTTATTGATGTAGATGCTGCTGGAGTTGTATAAGTAATATTTAATTGATATGTACCTACTTCATTAACATTACCACCAGAACCTGTTAAAAACTGCACAATTTTAGTTCCAGCAACTATTCCAGTACCTTTTAATGTTTGACCTTGAGCAACAGCACCACTAGTTATTCCTGTTACTGTAAGAATATTACCTGAAATAGAACCTGTAAAGACTGAACCAATAAAATTAGCAGTTGATGGAGTTGGTCCTATTGTATATTCAATTTGACCAGGAATTAACGGAAATATAATTTCAGTAATGTTGTAAACCATCATATCTTCATTTGACCATTGATCAATGAGATCATTCAACATTTCAAAAGCATCTTGTGCAGCTTCAGGAGTAGGAGTTTCTCCAGCCTCTAATGCGCCAATGTCTTTTAATGCTCTAGAAACAATTTCTATTGGTTGCGTCATATTGTATTACCAAGGTAATGGAGGTGTAACTACAGGTGGGTTTGCTAAATTAGCTAACTGATTTCCTACTGCTGTTTCTGTTTCATCTTTATCTACACCATTAGTCCAACACCATCCAAGGACTTGTTCTTGCGTTAAGTTTGCGTAAGGTGTGAATGTACCTGTTGGTGGTTGAAATGAGCAAGTAGAGTATACAGATGCGTTATATGTGCCATCTGTGCCACTACAAGTCCAATGTGCTGTTATAACAGTATCAGGATTAGTCTTTGTTGTAGAACAATCCATTGCTGTTATTGTCCATGTGTAAACATTTGCCATTATTTATTCTCCAAAGTTTCAATGCGTTGTTTAAGTTCTTCAATAGTGTTTAAAGCATTTTTTAATGACATCACAGCTATAGCTAAAACTGACCTGTCATGGTAACCCCAAGGTTTTCCTTCTTGAGGTGTAGGTGCTGCTTCTTCGCCAATAGCCTCATGTACATTTTGTGCATAAAAACCTAATTGTCTTTCTTCACCAAAAGTAGGTGCTTTTTCTTCGTTATAAAACCAATAGCCTGGTTCTAATTTTTGTAACATTGCATCTGTATTAGTCGGAACACCATCTTTTGTTTTCCAAGTTTCATCAGATACAGAAGATATGACACCAGTAGCACTAAATGTGGCTGCACCAGCACCATAAGCAGACATTGTTACTATGCCAGCAGAACTTATACGCATCCGTTCTGCGCCAGTTGTGTTCCAGTAAAAATTACCGCCACCCGAACCAAAATACGAGTTGTAAGTTACCGAGTCCGTAAATTGAATGGTTGCGTCTGCTCCAGAACCGTTTGACCGAAGTTGAAATATTTGATTTGCAAAAGGAGTTGTGCTGGTAGCTGCTGAATCTAAAATATCTAATTTTTTGCCAGGTGAACTTGTACCAATACCTACATTACCACTAGAATCAATACGCATCCGTTCTGTGTTGCTAGTCAAAAAGGTCGTTGCACCAGCAAACTCATTACCAAACGCAACTACACCCTCATAGCCTTTAATATATTGAGTGCCACTTCCAGAGCCACCCATAATTATGTAATTACCACCACGAGCAACTTTAAATGCGTCACCAGTTGTACTTTGTTCTACATGAAGTTTTGTAGATGGACTAGTAGTACCTATGCCTACATTACCATTATCTAGCATAGTAGTTGTTGTAGTACCACTACCATTTGTAAATGTTAAAGCACCAATAACATAATAATTTGAACCAATATTCCAGCTATAAGGACCACCTGTAATATATAATCTTGTAGCGTTTAAACCTCTAATATAGGCATCTGTATTTCCAGTTGAATAAACATCTAATAAGCCAGTAGGACTACTAGTACCTATTCCTACATTACCAGCACTAGTAATACGCATTTTTTCTGATGGTGCTGCATTTAATGTACTTGATGTTAAAAAGGCTAATTGCCCAGTAGGATACTGAGCATTTGTTCTTGCACCAAAGATAGCGGAAATAATTGCTGATGAATATTGGCTTGTAGATGCCCCAGTAATTGCAGCAAAGTTTAACTGTGCAGTATTGCTAGTTGTAGTATCACCATTAGAAATAGTAATAGATGCTGTACTTCCACCAAGAGTTGTACTTGTATCTGATTTTTGTACTAATAAAGGTCTTGCCGCTCCAACTTGGTCAAATACATTATTTACTGTAGCACCTATATAAACATTACCACTTGTATCTATGCGTAGTCTTTCGCTACCGCCTGTGTACATTGTTATAGGTAAATAAGAACCTGTGCCTGTAATGGTTGCTAATATTCTTGCCTCTGTACTAAGGCTATTTAAAGATAGAAGCGAGGCGTTATTTATATCTGAGTTATTCCCTGCAGTAAAACCAGAAGCGTTACCTGTACCATTTGGAAGGATTTGAAGTATTGTATTTCCATTAGTTGTGCTTGTTTGAAAACTAACACGACTAGAATTTGTAGTATTACTAAAATCACCAGTAATACGATTACCTGTACCTGTAAATGTTAAGTTGCCTGAATCTGATAATCCAGCAGTAGTTAAAGTAGTGCCATTAAATGTAAGGTTGGCTGAGTCTACTAGTAATCCACCTGTACTTGCATAAGTTACTCGACCACTTGTTAATCCTGAATCAGTTATAACAGAACTAGTTAATCCAGTTAATCCAGCTAATGTAGTAGATGTTCCACCTAAACTAATAGCAGTTGAGCCTATAGTCAAAGAACTATTAACAAGCATTGTATTTGTGACTGTGCCTGTATCGCCTGTGGTTACTAAATTACCATTAACAGTAGGAATATTTAATGTATAACTTGAGGCTGTATTTGGACCGACTAATGCGACCTGTCCACCTAAAGTTGCTTGAAATATTAATTGACCCATAATTTAATCCTTTGGTGTAAATGTTTTTGGTAACCAAGGTAAACTAACAGCTTCTTTATTTGATTTCATCTGTTCTTCTAACCTTAATTTTATAGTGCTTATACCATTTTGCATAGATTCTTTTTCTATCCAACTTGCTATATCTTGTTCTTTTACATCATCAAATGGAGTTTTAACTAATTTATCGTTAAAATACCAATTTCCTTCTGTTTCAACCGTAAAATCCTCATTAACTAATTTACATACATAATGTGCATGAGTAATTACACCATCTTCTACGCTTACTTGTGTTATTTTCCAATCAAACATTATGGTGCAATATAAAGGGTTGAGAACCGACCTGTTGCAGCAGTTGTTGCTCCTATGGTCGTATTATTAATCGTTCCACTTGTAATCGTTGCACCACCACTAAATACTGTTGCCGACAATGTTCCTGTTGATGAAACATAACTTAACTTTGTTGAGCTGGTATAAATACTATTAATATTGCCTGTTGTTATCCTAGCCATAGTAGGATATTCAACTGTTGCACTTGATGTGTCATCTGTTACAGAAATAGTTGCTGAATTATTAGCCCAAATCGGTGCTGAAGTGCCTTGTGAAGTTAATACTTGTCCTGTAGAACCTACTGCTGTTAATGCTAATGCACTAGCAGTTGAATAAGGTACAGAACCAGCTGAGGCTGTTAAATTGGCATTTGTGCCACCATATGCTAGACCAATTATCCCACCATTCCATGTCCCACTAGCTATCGTTCCTACAGTTACTAAACTACTTGAGCCAGCTAAAGGACTTGCACCAATCGTATTATAAGAAATAGTTTGAGCTGCTGAACCATTAAAAGTTGTACCTGAAGTTGCTCCAGTACCACTATTATTCATGGTTAAAGCATTAGTCGTATTGCCTGTTACTGTAACTGAACCACCTAAACTAACAGAACTTCCATTAATCGTAATAGCAGAATTTTGTAAATTAGCATTTGTAATGCCAGCAGTACCACTTAAATTAGAATTAACTAAACCTGTAATAGTGTTTGAACCAGATGCAATTGTTTTATTAGTTAATATATCTGAGGTATTTCTACCAATTAAAGTATCAGTAGAAGTCGGTAAAGTTAATGTACCTGTATTAACTATAGTCCCAATAACAGGACTTGTTAGGGTTTTATTTGTTAATACTTGCAATCCTGTAAGAGTAACAACTGTTGAATCAATAGCTATTGTTACAGGTGTTGAACCATTAAAACTTGTGCCTGATAATCCTGTGCTGATTGTTAAAGCATTTGTTGTACTTGCTGAAACAGTAGTAGAACCACCCAAAGAGACTGAATTACCATTAATTGTTATGCTTGAATTTGTTAATCCTGAATTAGCAATAGTCGCATTAATTTGACTAGGTGCAATAGATATAGTTGTATTTGTTGCAAATGTGATTTGACCTTGAGCATTAACAGCTATTACTGGAACTATTGATGCTGAACCATATGTTGCAGCCGTTACACCTGTATTTGTAATACTAAATGTATTCGATGCTAATGTTAATCCTGTGCCTGCAAAATATGTATTAACAACAGAAAACTGCACCCAAGGCATAGCAGTTACATTGATCGTGCCTGTTGCTGATGCTGTACATACCCAACCTGTGTTTGCTTGTGTACCATTTAAAAGAACTGTATATGCACCTGAAACTTCCGACCATACATCCATGTCAGTTGCTCTAGTCCATGTACTTGCTGATGCAACATAAATACCATTAAATTGGCTAGAACCTTGGTTCTTAACTAGAACTCTATCACCTGATAAGGTAGTGTACCCATCAATAGATTGTAGCCCTGATAGCGTTATATTTACTGTTGTTCCAACTGCACAAGCTGCTTTTGGTCCTAGTCCTTGGGCTACAGTATCAACATAAAACTTATTAGCAATATCTGTATTAGCACTAGGAGTTGTACTTATTGTTCCTGTAGTCGTACTAATGTTTGTAAAAACACCAGTTGATGGAGTTGTAGCACCAATAGTTGTACTATTAATTGTACTATTGGTTATGTTTAACCCTGATTGACTAGGGTTTAATGTTGCGTAAAAAGGTTGCCCTTGCCCAATGAAAGTCTGAAAGTTTCCATAGACATCAAAGTATGCCTGAACAGGCAGTAGATTTTGGTCTACTGTAGCATTAGGGCTTCCCATAACACTTAATTAATACCTTCACCAGGAGTAATCTCAACACTAGCAGCACTAGCAATAAACCACGCATTAGGTGGAATACCACTAAATACACCAACACCATTAGCTGGCAAAGTTAATACACTAGAAATACCAGCAGCAGTAGGAGTAGTAGCAACAGGAGTAACAGTCGCATCAGATGGTTCTTGAGGAGCCCATCCTACACGAATTAAACTAGCAGTTAAATTAATAATACGATAGCTAGATGGATATACATTGTTGCTAGATTTAACCTGAATAGCAGATGTTCCTACTAAATACGTTGACCCAAAAGGTGAAAACGCTGAGTTATAAGCCATGATTACTCCTTAAACTGCTGTTGTAGGTAAAGGTAGATTCTCAACACGAGTTACAGAAAATACATAAATTCCAGCAGCCGGTACAACTGCACCTGCTGTGCTATTTAAAAATGCAACTGTTAATACACCAGCAGTTAAAACATCACATTCTGCACCAGTAACACCGGCAGTTTGAGCTCCTTGTAAGCCTACATACTGAACGATGTCAGTAGTTTGTAAACCAGCAATATTAAATGTTTGTGAAGCAGTTGTATAAGAAGCAACTGAAACAGGAGTTAAACTTGGTCCGATATAAGTTTGGGATAGAACATTTCCACGAGCAATAGTTGTAGATGGCATGATTTTTTCCTTTAAATAAGGTAATTCAATTATAGATTAATTAAGAAAAAAAGCCACACCTTTTGAGCATGGCCTTTTATCCTTACATTGCTTTTTTAGCTTGATACGCTAAAGTCGTAACCATAAACATAAACATCAAATACTGCACCAGCTACGGCTGTAGTTAGTGGAGCAGTTACGTTTAAATAAAGGTTTTGAACGGTTTGTGCAGTTGTTTGTGCAGTTGGAGCAACTAAAGAAGCACCTTGTGGAGTACTTAAATTAGCTGCTGTTATTGCACCATACAAGCTAGAACCGCCTGCAGTAGCTGCTACACCCATTGCTAAACCTGTAGGAGTTACTGAAGCTCCTGCGTTGTTTAGATCAGTAACTATTAGACTCTGTAATAGATATACAGAACTATTAATTACTTGCAAAGGATAACTAGCTATTGCATTTGCGTTTACATTCTTCAAGGTAGCAATCACTCGTAACGTCTGTGAAGTCGTTACATTTGATGGATGTGCTGAACTTGTTACTGCTGGTCCTGGATTTGCCATGATAATTTCCTTTATTAATTAAGCTGCGACTCGGCAAGCGAGTTCAGGATATAGGGGAGCCCAACCGTATAACACATCAACACGAGTTGGAATACTATCGTTATTGATTGTATATTGACGGACTACACGCATTGACAACCCAATTTCTTTGTCAGAAGCTCTACCAGCAAAATGTACACCTTCAGGCAATTCCAAATCAGCCATAGCCATTGTGAAAGCATTTCTGTGCATTACGATGTTTTGTGGAGATACGATACCATTTCCACTTGCATTGTATTGTGATGCAAAGAATGTTACAGCAGCAGTTGCTGAAGTTGTTGGGATTGATACGTTTTGGAACTGACCGGCTGTAATAACGGCTGGAGATACAGTTACTGAAACGCTTGAACCTGAAGCAACAGATACGGCAGTTTTAACTACGAATGAACGCAGTTTGTTAGTACCATAAGCCTGACGATTCTGTGGGTTTACTGCATATACACCAGCAATTTGGAATGTATCACCAGCATTTAAGTTGATTGTGCCTGTGTTAGCAGCAGTCAAAGTAATAGTTGAAGAAGATGCCCAACCACTAGTTAAGAAACCAGTTGCAGTTGTAGTAGCAACAGAAGCAGTAACAGTAGTTGTAGAAAAATTACCAAAAGTTTGTGAAATAATGTTTTGGTCAAGTTTCCAATTCATACCACCAGAGTCACGACCCATTAAGCCTTTAGTGTACTGTGCTGAGATTTCAGCAGTAGGTACAAATAAGCCTTTTAAGCTATCAACAATAGTAGCTGATGTGAATGGCTCAACGATACATGATCTACGACCATCACGAGGAGCACCTTCAGAATCAAGATATGCTTGTGCTGATAAGTATGTGAACAAACCAGTTGGAGGAGTGCCTGCAGTTCCTACGATGTTTGCTGTGTTTAATGCAGCAGTAGTTGTACCATCATAGTCAATTTTGTTAGCAATAGCAGCTACAGCTGGCTTCAAAATACGATCACTAAACATATCCAAAGATAAGGCTAAGTCTTGTGTAGTAAATTGAGTATCAACGTGGAACTGTGTACTTAAAGTTACAGGTACTGAAGTTTCGTTCAAGTCCTCAACATTAAGTGCTGGTCCTGTAGTACCAATAAAACGACCTGGTCTACGGACGTTTACAGTTGCACCAATTTTAGCTCCGACAACAGCAAACTGATCGTCATAATTTCTATCGACTTCGCTTGTGAATGTCAATTCGTTTTCTAGCACCATAAGTGCTTCATTAGTAATTTTACTAATGGTTAATAGCGTGTTTGCCATTTAATTTCTCCAAAAAAATTAGGTTTATCTAAGCCTACCAGCTTGTCTTGCAGCTTTATACTGTGCAAATGTTCCATGAAACTGTCCATCTGTATCCACTAAAACATCTGCTCCAGCTTTGCCACCAGTCAAAGGACTAATAGGGCTAGGTGCTTTACTTCTAGTTACTGTAGCTTTCGGTTCTTCCTTGCGTTCAAACCTAACCTCTAACTTGCCTAACTCAATAAGGGCTTTTCGCAAAGGCATTTCAGTTAGCGATTGAGCAAAATCTTCATTTGATGCTAGATGATATAGAATTTGTGGTCCTACATCACTTTCTAAAATGCTATCTCTAATCTCGTCACTTACAACGGTACTAGCAGATTGCACTACATCATCAAAATCTTTTATCTCATTCTTAGCTTGTTCAAGTTTCTTTGCCCAAGATTTTCCAATCTTTTCTTGTTCTGCTTGTAACTTACTTTGTGCTTCCTGTATATCTCTTTGCTTCAAAGCATTTTCAGTAGACCAATCTATTAATGCTTTTTCAAATTCTTGAATATCATTAAACTGGCTTACATCAGGTTTGCCTTCTAAAGAAACTTGCGCTTGTTCAGGTGCATTCCTTGCTTCATATTCCTTTATCCGATTCTCTAGTTCTCTTGATCGGGCTTCAGCTTCCTCTGCCCTTCTAGATACTTTTTCAAATCGTTTGTTTAGCTTATCTTTCGGTTTATCAACTTCAGTATCATTAGCTTCTTCCTTTGCTTCGGGTTTACTCTGTTCTTCGACTTCTTCTGGCTCTGGATTAACAGCCTCAGTTTCATCTTGCTCAGCTAAACCTAATCTCTCTGCATAGAATTCTGCTGCATTACTACTTGTTAATATGTTTTCTGCTTCTTTTGTATCGGCCATGATATTCTCAAGCTCCTGATGTTGTTATAAAGATTTAATAATTAATTGTCAATTTCTTTTGATTTTGACTGATTTAATACTTCATTAATTAAAGATTGCTGATGTTTTAGCTCATCTTCATTTAATTTTGCATATGGATTAGTAGGTTCAGGTTCATATTTCTTACCTGATTTTCTTGCCATTTCCCTTAATTTCCACTCTAAAACATTGTCACTTATGATTGTTGGCATATATTCCTCCGATTATTTATAGCCATGCTTTTTAAGTTCTTTTTCAGACAATTCTCCAATTGCATAATCATATTTTTTACGCATTTCGTTATAAACTTTATATGCTTTATCGTGTGTTGAAAAATGTGAATGCAATTCATCAGTTCCTGAATGATAAATACCATGTGGTTTTTCTATTGGACCACCTTCACCTGAGTGTTTTTTCTCTAATCCAAGTTTTTTAGCCATAAAATCTGCACGATTTTCTGAGGTTACTATATTCCTAGAACCTTTTTCTTCTCGTTCTTTAGCCATCATTTCTTGAATAGCATTAATTTTATTAGCATCAGAATGTGTAATTGCTTTTTTTGCAACAGCCATTTTTATTTCAGGATCATATTTATCTTGATTAACTAAATATCTGTATTTTGATTCAGGTTTTTTCATTTAAATTCCCCTTTCTATTGCTTCAATTTCTGCTGCTTTTTCTGCAGTTGGACTAATTTGAGCCAATATTAATGCTAACTGTGCTTTCATTTGTTCAATTTCTTTTTGAGTTTCAGATTTGATTATAGTATCGTGAGCTTGACTTTCTGTACGCATCTTACTTTCTTCAAGTCTGGCTTGTACCTTTATCTGTTCACGCTGAGTTTCAGCTTCTTGAACCTGTTGTTGTACGCTTGCTCTGTACTTAATATCTAATTGCAATGATTGTAATTCTTGTTGCAATTGTTGAATTGTTTGTTGCGACTGAGCCAACTGCATTTGAACTTGTGGTGGAATAGGTGATTTATCATTAACTTGAGCCATTGGATTACCGGCAGCTAAACGATCAGCAATCACATCAGCACCAGGGAAATCCATATTTCTTACAAGTAAATCGCCAGCAATTTGAACTAAATTAGGGTCGGCTGCAAATAGTTGTAACATTGAATCTACAGCTTCTTGCCGTTTTGATGCATATCCTGGTCCTGTTTCCATTACAACATCGTATTCACCAACAGTTACATCATTAAGAATCTTATCAATGCCTTCTTCATTTGTGCCTTTTTGATTGATATTAACCATTTCAGGCTTACCATCAGCACCAATAATACGCATTATGCGTTCTTCAGAATAAATAAAGGGAACTAAATCTAAGCAAATTCGACCACATTGCCTAATGCTACGAGTTAAATTATCGTAATAATGGAAGTTGGTCATATCACTTTGTTGTTGCTGACCATTTAATGCTTTGCCACTTATCATGCCTGTAGGTAATTGACTTGGGTCATAAATACCCACAACAGCCATTAAATCACTATTTAAACCTTGTAATGCAGTAACCATACCGGTAGGTGGTGGCTCTGGTTGAATCCTTTGAGGAATTGGTGCTTGCCTACCTTCTGAATCAGTTTGTTTGTAACGCAATACAGGCATTGATTTAATGTTTGCTGTATTCCATTCCATTTCATGGCCTTCATCTTGTCCTTCAGCTATTAAATATTTAGCTTTAGGTGCAAGTGCAACACTTTCAGTTAATGCAGTAGACCAAAAGTTATACATTCTTTGTGGGTCTTTTGCCATGCGAGTGAGCCCAAACTTCTTTTTCTTGCTATCAACTATTAACTGCTGACCATAAACAGGGATAACTGGAATGTATTTACCAGCCCAATCTGAACTTTCAAGAACTTGCATCCCTGTTAGTTTTACCCATTTAATCTGCTTTTTAACAGTTTCACGCTTGCTTACAACATAAATTCCACGATCTTGTAATTCTGTTTCTTTAGGCTTTTCATCTTCAAATATTGTTGTACCGTCAGATAAAAGCAACAGTTTTGTTCTAATTCGTTCTGTATAAAAGTATTCAGCAATCCTAATATCTTCTTTTGTAATCCATTCTGACTGTGAATCACCAGTACCTCTAGGGTTAAATCCACCTCCATCATCAGCAAAAGGATACATTTTTCTAAATGCTTCTTTGCTTATAACCTCAGTAATTAAACACTTTTCAGCATCAGAACCATCAGGTTCAATAGAATTAGGGTCAAAATAAACCATAAAAGGGTTTTCAATACGCTTAATATATATTTCTTGCTGAAAACTATCTGGTCTAGGATAATCATGCGTTACTCGCCAATATCCCCATCCCATACGCACAGCAAAATCAAACGCATTATCGTATGCAGCATCAGCATCGCTTTGGTTTTCAATGTGCCTTAAAATACCAGTAATAATTTCAGCAACTTTAGCATCCGACTCATTATTCATGCCATGACATTTCATGCGTGGTCGTTGCTGTCTTTGCTGATTGGTAATTTGTCTTATGTACGCATCAATTTTATTAATGGTTAAATAGGGTCTAGATTCTAATAGCCTAGAGTTTTGTATCTCTACAGGCCATTGATCACCACCGGCAAATTTAAGATCATCAAGGGCTTCTACACGATTATTTGAATCATTATCACTACAAAATCGTAAGAATTGTTTAGCTTGATCAATAATGCCTGATTCGTCATCATCATCTGTACTATAAATTCCACCATTGCTTTGAACATTAGTAACCATAGATTTTCCTTATTGCATCCAACTTACCACATCATAATTCATTGGCTTGCGTTTGACTACTTTCTTTTCTTGTACCATTAAAGCAATATACCTAAAAGCATCTGCTCCATGGCTATATTGGTCATGTAAAGGCTTCATGCTAAATTTTTTAGTTTCAGGGTCTACATCATATCTGTAATGCCGTAAACATTGTAATCCTACATCTGTATTTGTTTTATCAAAATAACAGGTTGGGAATATAGTACGAGCAGCATTAATTGAATCAGCAATAGCCACTCTTTCAATAATCCTAACATTAAATCCACTAGAACGCACGATTTCTTCTATGCTTCTGCCATTTGCAGCTAATGTTTTATTCTGTGCATCATGAGGTAAATACAAGGTTTCATATACATAACCAAAAGTTTGTAACTTAGCCAATATTTCAGAAATAGTGGTTTGAGTAGTCTCATAATACCTAAGTAATCTGATTTCCATGCCTACAAATTGCCCTATCCATATTGCAGTAGCATCTGCCCAACCAATATCAAAACAGGCAAATACAGGCTTAATTGGGTCATATGGAACATTACAAATTCTGCCATCTTGCTCTGCCCTAGTCATTTCCCTAGCAAATACAGCACCATCAATAGTTGATCTAGTAAACCCTTCCCATACATTTTGATAGGCTTCAAAGTCTCTATTTCTTAATGATTGCCGTTCTAAATCAAGCACTTCAGGAAACCAAGTATTATCTGACCAATTAACTTTTGTAACTATTGCATTGTCTGGTGGGCTAATTACAAAGCGTTTATAGGTTGCATCTGTAGGTAATTCAGGATTAAAAGTAATCCATATTTCACTATTTTCTTTACGAATTGTTGGTATTAATATGTCCCAACTTGTGTCCGTAACATTATTTGCCTCCTCAACCCAACAATAATCAATGCCTTCAATAGATTTAAGATTATTTATATTATTTTTAATACCGGCAAATATAAACTCTGTGCCGTTTATTCCTCTAATGGTTGATTGTGTTACCTCATAATGAGCTTCTAAACCTAAACTATATATTTGATCTACCAATAGTTTATGTACTGAATCCCTAATTGATGTTTGAAATTCCCTTGCACAAAGGATTCTAAGTACACGCTGTACACCCATGCAAAGTAATGCACGAGCTACTGAATGTGATTTAGCAGCTCCACGACCACCATAAAGCACTCTATATCTTGAGTTTTTAGGTTCAAATAAGCACTTCAGCTTAGCTGGAAACTGAGGCCATATAAAGCCTTTATCGTCAATCTTGTTTGACATTAGAATCTACAAAAGTAATATTAATACCCTTAACTTCTGAATTTTCACCTGCTGATAGTTCAGTTACATTTGTTTCTTTCCATCCAGCCCTTGTTTTTAACCAAAAGATTGCAGCAGTCATATTACCTTTTTTAGCCTGCTGAAATAATGTAGTGGCTATTTGTGCATTAGCATCTATACGACCATCTTCTAATTCAGGCTTGTAATGCTTTCTTAATGTATCGTCTGTAATTTCTAATTTATGAGCAATATCAACATAACGAGTTCCTACAGCAGCTAAGTTTTTAACTAAACTTCTGCTTTTATCGTCTGGTATATGCTCAATTCCTTGACTCATCCTTTTATTAACTCCGAAAGTACTGCTTGTTTACCTGTGAAATCTTCCCAACGCTTTACTATTACATCACAATATTTAGGGTCTAATTCCATAACATAAGCGTGCCTACCATGCTTCTCAGCAGCCAACATAGTTGTTCCACTACCACCAAACAAATCTAAAACAATATCTCCACCTTTAGTGTTGTTTAACATTTGATATTCAAATAAAGCTACAGGCTTCATAGTTGGATGCTCCCCATTTCTGCTGGGTTTATCAAACTCTAATATGGTTGTTTGTTTTCTATCAGTAGCCCACAAGTGTCCAGCACCCTCTTTCCAACCATATAAACAAGGTTCATGCTTCCAATGGTAATCTTGTCTTCCCATAACCATACTGGACTTTTTCCAAATTAAGCATTGTCTCACCTTCCAACCAGCGTCTTGTGCAGCTCCTCTGAAGTTGTAGCTTTCACTATCAGCATGCCAAATATAAAATACAGCACCAGCTTTCATAACAGTATTTGCTGAAACAAAAGCATCCCTAAGAAATTGTCTAAAATCCTCGTTGCCCATTGAATCATTAATAATTGTTAATTTTTCCTTAGTTGCACCTTCATAAGCAACATTGTAAGGAGGATCAGTTAAAAGCATGTCAACCCCCCCCCCAACTCCCATTAACTTTTCTACATCCGTTATGCTACAGGAATCCCCACACATAAGTCTATGATTTCCAAGGATATATATATCTCCTAACTTGGTTTTAGGTTCATCAGGTACATCAGGCACATCATCTTCATCTGTGAGCCCTGTAGTGCCTGTAATTGGGTTTAAAAGGGCATCAAGCTCGTTTACGTCAAATCCAAGTAAAGATAGATCAAAATCATCTGAATTTAGTTGTTGAAGCTCTAACATTAATAATTCATTATCCCAATCAGCATTTAATGCTAATTTATTGTCTGCAATAATTAATGCTTTTTTCTGTGTTTCAGTTAAATAGGCTAATTCAATAACTGGCACAGTATTCATTCCTAGCTTTCTAGCAGCAAGTAATCGACCATGACCAGCTATCAATCCATTGTCACCATCAACTAAAATAGGGTTTGTCCACCCAAATTCTTTAATTGAAGCAGCTATTTGAGCCACTTGCTCATCTGAATGTTTCCTAGAATTGTTGATATAAGGGATAAGTTTATCTATATCCCTTGATTCAATTTTAGGTTTGTTCATTGAACAGTTGTATCGTCAACTTCAGGAGTATTCTCAGCTATGTACTCTTGTACCTTTGCATTGGCATCTTTAATCATTCTGTCGTGCAACTCCTGGACAACTTCCATTGGGAGTTTACGCAATCCAGCAATAATAATTTCAACTTCAGCAGTTGTATGCTCAAATGCTATTTTAACGTCTTTAAGATTCATTTTGTTTTCCTTTGTTGGTGGGCTACTTGCTCGAACATATATCTGTCTTATCAGTTCTACCTATTTAGTGCAGACTTACTAAATAAAGATTACTTTCACCCATTGATTATTTAGGCTTCTTTGTTTTCTTTGCTTCTCTTGCTTCACTATAGGCAATTGCTACTGCCTGTTTGATTGGTTTGCCTGCTTTTACCTCAGTTTTAATATTTTCTTTGAATGCTTTAGGGCTTGCTGATTTCTTCAACATAGTATTTTCCTTAACAATTCCAGTTTTTCAATGATGCTTTGGCTCTTTCTGCTGGTCCTTTAGCATTTTTTACAACTCCTTCCATCCTTGCACAAAAACTAGCTTTTCTGCCTGCATCTGCTTTTGTCTTTGGATTTGGTGCTGGTGCTTTTAAATTAGCATTGTTTTTAGAATTGTATTCAGCTCTGCCTTTAGCAGTCATGCCTGCACCTTTTTCAGTAGGATTATAAGTTTTACCCTTGCCTACTGTTTTATGTGGTATTGGTTTATCGTGTTTTTTCATTTTTTAGCCGTCTTTGCAGATTCTTTGAAATCTTTAGCAGTCGGTGCTCCTTTGCTGCCTACTTTACGCATCTTCTCAACTGGCTTGCCTTCTGCCTTTTGTCGTTCAATTCGTTCTTGTTTTTTATGAATATTTGCATACAATCCATTAGCCATTACTATTCTCCTGTATAAAACATACATCTTGCCAACTCATTAATAAATAACGATCTTTACCCTCAAAATATTCTGTATATTTTAAGTATTCATCGTTGCCCATATGACCATACCTGACAAATGCACCAACTTCAATAGGCATTGGTTCACGCTTACCATTAGGTAATTTTTTGCCTTGACCTACAGCTACAACAGTTCCCATGTTGTCTTTTTCATCCATGATTACCGCAATAATCTCAGATTTAACTCGTTCAATAGGTTTTATGAGGATTTTGTCACCAAGAGGTTTAAGCATACTTTTTAGGCCTCCCAGCTTTCCTTTTTGGAATATTAATTAATACAGGCTCTGTCATTGATTGAACCATAAGATTTATAGATAAATTTTTAGAATTTGACGAATATTCACCACAATAATCAAGATTGTTTTTATTTACAAAATTTGGGTATCTTCGACATATACCCATTCTTTCGCCACTAGAAAAATATTTACAATTTTCGCAATTATCCATGATTTGCATACTCCCCATAGTATTTATTGCGAGCTTCAAAAGCTGCTAATTCTGCATTTTTTAAATTGTCAAATGAACCAATGTATGTGTTTTTTACTTGAACAATCCATTTATTTCTATGTTTACATACATTTTTAATGCTTGAAGTATTGTTTTTTGCAATTCTTCTATTAGCATTATTTATTTCTCTTGTAGCTTCTCTAAGGTTTTCAATTTTGTTATTTAATTGATTATTGTCTATATGGTCAATTTCTTTAGGAAAATAGCCATATTTCATCATAAAAATAATTCTATGAACTTTATAAACTTTTTTGTTTATAGTTACTTGCCTATAACCCTGAGATGCAATACATCCAGCTTCTTTTGAATTATATGCTTTATATTGATGGTTTTTCCAAAACAGTTTCCCATCAGAATATTCAAATAAATTGTTTAAATATTCTTTATTTAGTATAGTTTGTACAGCCATTCAAGCACCTCTGATCTTGGGTGGTTAGAAAGCCTAGGAAATTCACGTTATCCTAGGCTTTCGCCTAATTATCTTTGAGATTTATCTTCTTTTGAATACATAGTACGATTGTGTTCATAACAAACACCAGCAGTACGACCTGTATTGAATTCTTTATCGCTGCCCATGGCATCTTCTTTGCCCATTGCAACACCGCCTACTACACGACCCATGCGTTCACCAGACATATCTGCCTTGCCAGCATTTTTCGGAACTACAACACCTTTAGCTGGAATACCAGCCGTACTATTTGGATTTGTATCTTTACCCATTCCCATGATTTTTCCTTTAGCTAAAAGAAGTGCGAATTGCACAATTTATTTTAACTCAACTTTTATTAAACCACAAATATCTTTTGCAATCTCAATTGTGATCTTATTAAAACAACGATCATCAATCTCTAATGCCAAACACATCCCATCTAATCCTGATTTTATGGATGCTAACATATTATCTAAGTCCATCCATCTTCGGTTGGGCTTGTAAAAAATAATAATTAATTCCTGATAATCTGCTTTCGGTATATTAGCTTCTTTTGTAGTCCAATAGCAAATATCTTTGTAAATTGCCTTTTTTTTGGCTTTTTCGTGATAATGACAACTTGAATTTGGGTTTAACTCTTTTGGATACCAAGGGAATGTGATCATAATATAGCCAATGTTAATTCTAATAATTCTTCTTCCGTTGTTGAATACAACAACTCCCATGCTAATCTGCCTAAACCATGAATTCCTGTTTGTGAGCCTCTATGATGGATTGGGCATAGCCCTATTACAGGCGCATCTTTACGTTTGCCAGCCCTTCTTATATGATGTAGCTCCGTTGGAGTATCCTCTATTTTTAAAACAAATCGACATAAGCTGCAACCCAGTCGTGCAACTTTGTCATAATGTTGTTTTTGTGCCTTAGTCATTTGCCAATTTCTGAGCAAAATTTTCTAGTTTTTGAGCAATATCAGTAATATCAACTGCTATTTCATAAGCAGCAACATGATCTTGTTGATTACAAGCATCTGAATAATTACGAATTAGATGTTGTAATACCATAAATGGATGATCAATCATAACATTCCTTTTCTACGGTTAGCACTAAGTGTCTGAAACATATCAAAAATCCTTGCCTGTGAATTGCGTTCATTATCTAAAATCTTATATTCCTCTAAAGCCTTTATCCATTCTTTGACTGCAATATCGTATGTAACGCTTGCTATGGCTTTTTCTTGTCGTTCTGCTACTGTCCCCTCAGACTTTAAAAATTCATGAGCCTTGGCTTGTTTCATGGCTTCCTTGAGGTATTCAAGATGACTATATAGTTTCCCATGTCTAATATCGGTATCTGCTAGTTTATTAAATGCTTCTGATATATCGTTTTCATCTAAGTTATTAAAGTCCATTATTTATCCTTTATAAGTTTTTTTATTTATCATTTCACGCATAATTCTGAATTGTTCTTTAACAAATTCTTTGTCGTTAGATGAATAATTTGGACTATATCCAATCTCAGAATGAGGTTTACTAGGGATTCGTTCACCAGCCATACAGAGTTTTTTAACAGCTAAAGCACTAGGAATAAAAGTATCATCCATTGAATAAATAGCTTGATCAAGTTTCGGTCTGTAAGTTAAATAAATTCCTAGGACTTCTTTCCAAGTATCTCGAACAATCTCAAGATCAACTCCTTCCCAATGTCTGATAAAGGTTGCACCGTAAATAGCACCCATTCGAGCAAATAAGTAATCTAAACCTTCATCTGGTTGGCAAAAATCACTTTCCAAGTAATCTGACATCTTTATTTCCTCCTATAATCCCTCTAGTTAGTCCTGACATGACTGTGCTATTTCTTTCCCCAACTGTTTTTTTCTCTTTAATCCAATCAGCCTTAAATCCTCTCCAACCGTTTTGGCAACAAAGAATCATTACTTGTTCAAGAGTTAAATTAGCCTTTTGTCCTTCTTTGGCTAAACCATTAATTGCAGTTTGAGTTACAGGAGCTTTTAATCCTTTGCGTAACTTACAAAAATCTTTAAAGACTTCATCACTAACACCTTCAGGTGTAATAGTATTTATATTGGTTAGTGGTTCTTGGTTTATGGTTAGTGGTTTATGGTTAGTGGTTAAGGTTACTTGTGGGTTATTTTCAGAAACCATGTCGGTTATTGTTGGGTTATCTAAGTCATTGATTTTCTTAGGTCTACCACCTAATTTACCTACTTCTCTATTCACTTCAGCCTTGCTATGATATTTTGAAATTTCAAGATCACAGCGTTGGTGATGCCATCCATCATCTTCTAAAACAAAAAACTCTTGCAAAACTTCCTTAACAACTACCAAATTACCTTTAAGTCGTAACCGTCTAATAACCGATTCGGTTTCTAGTGGGATAGGCAATTCAGTATCATAATAAAAGTTAATTAATTTGAAGTAAACAGCTTCTTCTGTAATCGACAAATGGCTTGTTGCTAAGTGCCAATCTGCAATATTAAATTTGTAATAGTGCATATCACTCCTTATTAAATACATCTGGTCTAAGCATTTCCCTAGTAACTCTATTTTCTGATAATCTCTCAATTTCCTTAATATACTTAAATGGGATATGAGTTTGACCCCATAGCACAACAGTATTAGGTCTTAGAGCCAGTTGTTCAGCCAAATTCCTAAGTGAGCCAAATTCAATCTTTAATAAATCCATTGGGTTCATAATTATTTCCTTTCTTTCGTAGACTATACTATACTTATTGAATGTTTGCGAATGTTTTTTGTATTAGGGAAAGTCCCTATAAGAATATTTGTAAATATTTGAAAAAAGTGTTGATTTATGAGAATAAATAGAATAATATCTATTCATGCAGTAAATTTAAATGAAACGAAAGGGAAATGAAGATGACAAAAAATGAAACTAGAGAATTACAAATGGCACAAACCTACATTGATAACAACATGACTGATACTGCTGCTCGATCTGTATCGTCTTTAATTAGGTCTGCAAAATCTATGAAAAGCAAATATGAATTAGTGCATTTTGCAAAAAAGCACAATTTACTTGCACATCCTGAATTTAAATGTGGATTTCAAATTATTAACTAACAATAGACCCTTCGGGGTCTTATCTTAAAAGGATAAGTAATGAAAACATTTATAGAAGCACTAATAGGATTTGCAGTAATGTTTGGCCCAGCATTAACAATCTGGTTACTACAAGGAGTTAAATAATGATTAACTTTAAAAGTTTTGACTCCTGGCTAACTACCGATACAAAATATGATGAGGCAGAAGTTGTTGAAATGATGATTGAAGATCGTACTAACGAACTCATTAAAACTGATTACAACCCATCTAAATTGATTGCTGAGGCTGTTTTAGAACTTACAGTCAAAGAAAATTTAGAAATGGCTGAGTATGTAAACGAAAACGATATGACTGGCTTAGGCAATTACATTTATCTAAAAGCCTACGACTTCGCTCATAAACTAGCTTCTCAACAAGCTGAACATGAATTTGAAAATGGAGATTTAGCATGAAAACTTTTAACGAATTACGATTAATTAATGTAAACGAATTTACCGAACGAAAGGGACAACTTACATACCTTTCGTGGACTTATGGGCTTGATATTCTTTTGCAAAACGATTCTACAGCTACTTGGAAGTTTCTAGAACCTGTTGTTTACAACGATACCATGATGGTAAAGACTGAGGTTACTGCCTTTGGCAAAACCTTAGAAATGCAATTACCTGTAATGGATAACCGAAATAACGCTGTTAAGTCACCAGATGCACGCAAAATTTCGGATTCACAAATGAGGTGCTTGGCTAAGAATATAGCTTGCTTCGGTATCGGTATGTATGTCTATGCCGGTAGTGATCTTCCAAGCGAGGCAATAGATGAGGAGACTCCTGATCTAACCGATCTCTGTACTAACTGGGTAGATAACATTAATGAGTGCTTAGACATAGATACCTTGAAAGCTGCATACGGACAAGCCTATAAAGAGTTATCAAAGGATAAGGTAGCAATAGATCGTATTTCCAAGGCAAAAGACAAGCGTAAAGAAGAACTACTATGAAAGCATTTCCATATAACCCCCAATTTAATCAAGAACATAACGGCATGGAGTTAAGAGATTACTTTGCAGCTAAAGCTATGCCAGCATTAATAAGTGCTGAAATAGAGGCTTCTAAATTTTTTAAAGATGATAGACCTTGGGAATGGTTTGATATAGATATGGACAATGATTCTTTACGGGATTTAGCACAACGATCTTATGATTTAGCTGATGCAATGATGAAAGCGAGAAAAAGATGACGATAAGTGAGCAAATAGAGTCTTTATTATCCAAGCAAAAAGAAATAGACTATATCTTGGCTACAGAAACAATTAAAGAGTACCTAGTTACATGGCCACAAAATGTCGATTCTAAGTTATGGAATCATCGCCTTGAATCTTTATTGAAAAAAATAGATGAAAAATTTGAGAGAACCACGAACTAATAATTATTTTACTCAAGAGGAAGTTGCCTACATTCTTGAACTTCCAAGACGAGAAATTGAGGTAATTGAACGCAAAGCACTTCTTAAATTAACACGAATTATTAAAAGAAAATATAAAAAGGAAGATTTAATATGAGTAAAAGTTTTTTATTTGTAATAGCAATGTGGATTATATTTTGTGGCTTCATTATTTATATGACTGAACTTAGTCGAAAAGAAGAAGTTTTTAAGTTTAACTGTGCAAATTTAATTGGTGGTTGGCATCCAGACATTCCTAAAAAGTTTGCTGAACTTTGTATTGCTGCCAAACAAGAGAGGAACGACAGATGAAACCAGTAGCTTATATATCAGAGGGTGGCATATTGTTTAAAGAATCACCTCCTGATTCAATGATTAAATTAACACCTTTGTATGCAATGCATGAACTAACAGATAGGGAAATTGCATCCGTTTGTAAAGAACATTTAGCACCTAAAAATTGTGATATTTATACATTTGCAAGAGCAATATTGCAGAAAGCGAGTGAGAAATGAACCAAAATATTTTTTGTAGCAAATGCCACAGAATACCTAGTCAATGTTGTTGTGCAAGAGCAATATTAAAGAAAGCGAGTGAGAAATGACTGAATCATTAGTTTACAGAGAAGTAGAACAGGGAACTGATGCTTGGTTGCAGATCAGAAAAGGCAAAGTAACTGCATCAAGGGTTGCCGATGTTATGGCAAAAACTAAAACAGGTGTTTCAGCATCAAGAGGAAATTATCTGATTGAATTGGCTTTGCAAAGGGTAACAGGGGTTATAGAAGCCTCGTAC
>Ga0114975_10000393_pt1 | contig 32931 bp, 48 predicted proteins | sample S_130626_EF_Meta_FD_87031 | JGI IMG/M metagenome (GOLD analysis project Ga0114975, IMG submission 87031) | Freshwater microbial communities from Lake Simoncouche, Canada to study carbon cycling - S_130626_EF_MetaG | ecosystem: Environmental > Aquatic > Freshwater > Lake | place: Lake...
CCTATTTCACTTTCACTGTAGATAAAACTGTGGCCCATGCTTTCTAATTCTTTAAGCACACGATCAACAACTATGGCTTCAGCACGATCTCTGTGTTCTACATTGTGATGGTGTATGTGATGTATGTGTAGCACATAGTCTTTATACTCGGGCTCTGTTAACAGTTTGTAGATCATACCCAGGCTGTCTAAACCGCCTGAGTACATGGCTAGGATTATCGGTTGTTCCATATATAAAATGTGTAAACTAGGTTGATGGGGTGTTCTTGTGGAACAGGGGTTAATTCGTGTGCTCGGGGAAAATATTGAGCATACTTAGTGGGCCAGTTGGGGTTGAGAAACGCCCGGGCAATAAAACGATCACAGTTTGGCAATACTGCTTTTAACAACTGCTCGCAGTAATCTTTACCAAATGCTAACGCACCGTCTACGATAATAGTATCCCAGTGTTTGTCTAGTGTAAACCAATCCCTAGACTGGATTTTAGGGTCATCATATACAGGATTTACGTCCCACGCTTCTGTACACAAGGGCAACAGCAGTCGAGTGCTACCTAATAGTAGAACACGCCCTGTACAATATCCCTCAAAAACACTATAATCGTCTTGATTAGGAGCCGCTGGCCACGTTAATCCAGTCCAATAGTCTTTATCTGCGTACATATTCATTAAGGTATTTATAGGGTAAATACGCCATGGAACTAATATTAATAACACTACTAATGACACACATAACAATATTGTCAGTTACACTATACCTACATCGCAGTCAAGCACACAGGGGTGTAGAATTTCACCCAGTAGTTTCACACGCAATGCGTTTCTGGTTATGGCTCACTACTGGCATGACTACCAAGCAGTGGGTAGCCATACACCGTAAGCACCATCAAAATACAGATGTAGAAGGCGATCCGCATAGTCCTCACATATTTGGTATTTGGTCAATGGTGTTTGGCGGAGTCAAGTTTTACAATCGTGCTGGCAAAGATGCTGAAATGATTATGAAATACGGCATGGGCACTCCTAAAGACTGGATTGAACGTAAAATATACATGCCATACCACCGCTACGGCGTTTTCTTAATGTTGGCTATAGACTTGGCGTTATTTGGGCCCTGGGGATTTTTAGTGTGGGGCGTACAAATGATATGGATTCCGTTCTGGGCCGCGGGCTTTATCAACGGAGCAGGACATTGGTGGGGTTATCGCAACACTGAGACTAATGACAAAAGCACCAATTTGATGCCAATAGGTATATGGATTGGCGGAGAAGAACTACACAATAATCACCATGCAGATATAGCAAATCCTAAATTTAGTCGTAAATGGTACGAATTTGACATTGGTTGGATGTATATTTGCGTGTTAGAAAAGCTAGGTTTAGCCACTGTTAAACGGTAAATAACTCAGTGCAGGGACAATACAGGCCCGCCAAAAGGAAAAACATTATGTTAACAAAACAAACAGGACCATCAGTTGTAGTTGCTACTTCTGCTTCAAATTTATTAGTATCTGTATCAAATACAGATGGTTCAACAGTACGCAAAGTAAGAGTAGCCGCCGCAACAGCACCTGCTATTATTTCTATTACAACTAGCACCAATTTAGTAAATGTGGGAATTTTAATTCCAGTAGATCATGTAGAACATTTTACCCTAGAAGGTAATAACCACATACATATTGTACGCAGTGGGTCCACAAACGGCGTTGCTTCAATCACTCCGGTGGCATAATCATGGCGCTAAGTTTTCCACCAACCCCGCAGATAGGCGATCAATATCAAGCTCCTAACGGTACTACCTACACTTGGGACGGTATCCGCTGGAACGCAAGTTCTTCTAGCAGTGGCAGTTCTGGTGGAGGATCGGGCGGTGGAGCAGCCATTGTTTTTAGCAACGGCACATTAGTTACTACTACAGCAACTAGTCTAAACTTTGTAGGTAGTGTAGTTACAGCAACTAATTCTGGCACCGCCGTTAGTGTTAATATTAATATTCCTGCTACAACAAGTACACTAGGTGTTGTTCAAATTGGCCCTACACTAACAATCGACGGTGCTGGCGTTCTAAATGCCAAAACAGGTATTTTAGCAAATTGGGAAGAAGGATCTCAGTATCATAACTGGACTGACGGCGCAAGTATTTTTACTCCTGTTAGTATCAAAGACAACGTCGATGCTGTAATTGCTACCAAAGGCACGGGATCACATCGAGGAACATCTGACGGTAATAAAAGAGGAGAATTTGCTACTGATTGGCAAAAAGTTCTTGGAAACTTTAATAATATTGCCGGAGGAAACTACTCTATTATTGGCGGCGGAAGTTTAAACAAGGCATCTAATCTACACTCAATTGTTGTAGGTGGTAATAATAACATAGCCGACGCTGACTATTCAATTGTACTAGGTGGCCGCAATGGTGCTACTAACGGAATTACAGGAGCAACAATCATAGCAGGTGCTACTCCTGCGTATGCCCAAGGCGGCATTTATATTTTAGGTGCCGATACGGTAGACGACAGTATAACAACATTGACTACAGACGGTGCTACTGCTATTCCATCAAATCAAATTACACTAAAAGACAACTCTGCTTTATATGTAAGAGGAATTGTAGTTGCTAAAGAATATCAAAAGTATCGTGGCGAAGTATGGAGTTGGAAGTTTGAAGGAGTTGTAAGGCGTGATGTTGGATCAACTACTACTGACTTTGCTCCATCTGGCATACTGCCTAACATTGTCTTAACTCCGGGAATCAACACAGCAAGTAACTGGTTGTTAACACTGGATATTGATAATCAAACTGGTAGTTTGGTCCTTGAGGCTCGTGGCGGCGCGGCACAACACGTTCGTTGGTCAGCACGTATAGATACTACGGAAGTTTATGACATATGATGGATTTTATAAAATCATTACCTACTGAAAAAACTGTTGTCCAAGAAGCACGAAGCTTTGAAGAAATAATGTTTGCTCGTTTAGAAAAGGCAGCAAACAAGATAGCAGAATCAAATGACGATAGAGATACAATTACATTAGACGTTCCATTGCTTATTCGTGTATTTGAATTAGTGCGTGAGGGGGCAAAAACAGATGTAGATGTTCATAACATCACTGAACGTTTAATTGCTATCAAAGAGCGTGGTGTGTTGACCATGGACGACTACGGAGATATCGCAGGGGATATCACTCAAGGACAAATACCAGAGCCACAGCATGAAGATATAGAAATCTCTGCTTTAAAAGCATTAGCTGGTTTAAGATAAAAGGATCGAAATGAAGAAGTTATTAGTATTATTGGCATTGTTAAGCACACAGGCATTTGCGTGGGACCAACGTGCTCCATTACCTGTACAGGCGTGTCAAGTACACAGCCCATACGGCTTTGCTCAAACAGCTCGTCCAGCACTACCAATTTGCCGCGAAGCATATCTTGTAGCATACGATGCTCCTGTAAAGATTCCAGCGTATGTTGCCTACACATTATTACCCCAAAATGCTCTAGGATGCTGGCCACGCACTAATGCGTTTGTTGCTGATCAGAGTCTAGGTGGTACAGGTGCCCGTCCGGATGACTATGCTGGCACAGGCTACGACAAAGGACATGCGGCGCCTGATGGTGATCTAAGTTGGAGTCAACAAGTAGAGTACGAAAGTTTTTTAATGACAAACATGTATCCCCAGCATGGATCATTAAACAGGGGAATTTGGAAATTGTTAGAGACATCAGTCCGCGGGTGGGCCGTCCAACTGAACCAACCGTATACTATATACGTTGGCGCATTATATGGCGCTGGTGATCCGACCATTGGTAACGGTGTTATTGTTCCACACGGATTTTATAAGATTGTAATTAACAATCAAACTAAAGAAATTGCCGGATGGGGATTCCCACATACTAAACCATATGTAAACTTAGGTAACGACTTGACTAAGTTCCGTGTTCCTGTAGCAGACATTATGAAACAAGCAGGCGTACAATATGCGTTTCCAGCAGGCGCTAAAGAACTAGCTCCCGGAACAGAGTGGCCAGTTAACTTTGGTGCGCTAACTAATGCTAAACGTGCCAAGTGTGGTAAAGCGGAAGATTAATCATGAGAGCAAGAGAAATAATTAACGAAGGACCCGTGTGGGACGCAATCAAACGTGCGGCACGCAAACTGTTCGGTGTCGGCGAGCCAACTAGAGCACAGATAAACAAGTCCGCAATTAGTTCTCTTGAGTATGGTTTACAACAATTAAAGAAAATTGATTACAACAGTATTGATACACTAATGAAACATGTAGGTAAGCAGTACAAGATAAGTCCACAGCGTCTACACGATATATGGGTAGTAAAGTATCGTATGAGTCCAGATGATTGGATTAAGAACAAAAAGAAATCGTTTTGGCAAAAAGTATAATGAACGAATATCCAGTATATCCCGAGGATGATGGTTATGACCGCCCGAGAAATCCTTACAGTCCTGTATAACAACATAATAGAAGGCCTTGCCCGCTATGGATGTGGAGTAATGGGTTTACCCTTTTATGAAGAAGAGTCAAGCGCCGATTTGCCGTTGAGCCACGATGGCTGTGCTAGAAAAAGAAATAGGGAAAATTCATAGCTTGCGGATCCTCGGATGCCCTATTGACCGCTTGACACAATATTTACCATGTACAATTTTATTAAAAATATAACCGAAGGCCGTGTAGTAAAAGAACTAAAACAAATTAGTTTAAAATACTCTCTTGACGGATTAGGACGTAGCCTAAGCAAACAGGCTATGTCTTACCATTATGGTAAACTATACAAGGCCTATGTTGACCGTTATAACAAAGGCGAAGGTGATGCTAACTTTAACGAAGCAGGTGCTTTCTTACATTCAATTTACTTTAGTCAATTTACTAGTCCAACAGGATCTAACAAGCCAACCGGTGCTGTACTAGCACTAATAGAAGAACATCATACCAGTTGGGATAAATTTCAAACTGAATTTGAAAAGACAGCAATGGGTATACAAGGAAGTGGATGGGTATATCTAGCACAAGATGGCAAAATTAAAACAATTACAAACCATGCTATTAAAAACGACATCGTTTTATTAATAGATTGGTGGGAACATTCGTGGACATTGGACTATCAGGCAGATAAGAAAGGTTATCTAAATAATCAATGGAAGATCGTAGACTGGGATTTTGTTAATACCAGACTGTAAAGAACACCTACCTTAGGTTCCGTTGGAAGCCACGGCAAAGGCGTCCGGATGAATAAGACTGTACCCCGTTAGTGTACGCCAGAGAAAGTAACTGGCACCAATAAAAAAGCACCCCGAAGGGTGCTTTTTCTTTATAGTTGCGCTATGCGCCTACAATATTATTATTATTTTTTCTGTGCGCCAGCATTAACAAATGCGTACATTTTTTCTGCGGCTTCCAAAACTTTGTCAAGTCCTGGAACTTCTGGCATTGCTACTGATGTAATTAGTTCACCTGTCTTAGGATCACGCTTGGCTGATTGTTCCCAACCAGCAAACTTGAATGAATACTCACCTTGGACAGTATCTTTAGCAAGTGCTAGGATCTCGGTACGGATTTCGTAGCCGTTCTTGTTAAATTTAACTTCTGGTAGTTTTGGTGTTTCGAAATTTGACATGTAATTCTCCTTGTGTGTAATGTCTGTGTTTAATAGATACTTCTTTTTCTCTATATATTATTATATATGCCTAATTAAGAAATAGCAACTATTTTCTAAACTTTTTTGTTCGTTCTTGAATAATGTCTACAATCTTATCACTAAGCACAACTTCGTAGTGGTTGTAATCTACTTCCACTAATTCCATATCAGCATGATGTTTCATACTGCGAATGGTTACAACTCCGTCATTGGCTTCTGCCATAAACGGACTTTGTCCTCGTACAGTAACCACGTTGGTCCATGGATGCTGTATTTTAATTTTATCTGCTTGCCGCATTACCCAACTACTGGGGCCAATGTCACGCATAAGTCTGCTAAATGGCAAAAAGTACTGAGCATAATCTGCTACTTCTGCGCCACCATATGGAGTGCTTAGGGTTATAGCACCTTTAACAGCACTAGGCATGTAATTGGCAAGATGTAGGCTATAAATGCCTCCTAAACTATGAGCAATAAACACTATGTCTTTATAGTTAGACAGTGTTTCTTTCATGTCTTTTAGATTGTTTTCAAACCCATTACGACTGTCGTAGTTTAAATCTACACCCGTTCCCAGTTTACTCTTAATATAGTTGAAGCTTTCGCTAGTGGCATTAGCCCCGTGAATGTACACCAAGTTCATGCCAATATTTATCAAGCTCCGTAGACGGCTTTAGCTTCTTCGATGCGTCCTTGACGAACAAGAACAGCGGCAGCACGAGCTTGGGCAAATGATTCTAGCACTGACCAGATTGAGTTTAAGATTGTTTTCATAGATAAGTTTCCTTTTGAGAATTGAATTGTCGGATGTAGTTTTCCAACTGTGCGGCATCGGTAATGCCTTTGGTTGCTAGATAAGCATCTAAGCGGCTTTGATAACTGCTACCTGGGAACATTTCTGATAAACGTTCCAGTATAGACAGCATTTTGTTTGATAAGAATTTCATTTTATTTCCTGTGTGTCGTAATCAGTATCATCTCATGGTTTCTACTGACATTGTATTTAGTACATTATATGTTGCGACCGCACAAAATACAACATTGCGTTTCACCAAAACTTGTGTTATAATTAGATCAAGATAGTAATAAATATCTTGTGAACAATAAGGAAAAACCAGTGAAACGACATACTCGTAGCCTGTTAGAAGAACTTAATGACATAGCTATTAAGAAAGATACTGAAGCAGTAATCGAAAGCCGTGCCGCCCATGTTATCGACAGCGCCGTAAACTTATTGCGTATGATTAGAGAAAACTTTGATCAAGAAAGCGCATACGAATTAGAACGCCGGTTTCTTAATTCAATCAAAGCAGGCGATCCCGCCAAATTTACACGTGGTATACGCAAACTACGTGACAGCAAAGAAACCGCTAAAGGCCTAAAGCTAATAGAGGGCGACTTAAAAGACGACGAATAATTACCCATTTCCCCGCTTTTTCCCAATCTGACATAAATATTATTACCAAACAGTTCCCTAAGTGGGGACGACATATAGATCAAGGAGAAAAATTATGTCAGCAGGAATCACAAGAGTTCACGGTACAGCGTTAGTTCCAAGCCAACGTCCAAGTACACTAAGTTTTTTTACAATTACATTTGATGCCAACATCAAAACTACAGCTACTACAACCAGCGATATCGGTGTTGTTGACGGTGCGTTAGATCGTATTTTCCGTACAGCAATTCCAACTGTTGCAGTTGTTGGTATGATTGGTACAGTTGCTAGCAACGGTTTAACATTACGTTTTGCCATTGAAGACACAGGTGCTGATGAATTGAGCCCATCTAAGTTAGGTACAGGCCCAACTAACGGTAGCCCAGCAACTACAGCAGCCGCAATCCAAGCCGCTATTGTTGCTCTAGGTACAGTTAACGGTATGGCTTTAGCTAACGCTACAGTTGCAGCTTTCGTACTATAATCTTTAATTAGATTTACGAAAAGGGACATTTTTATGTCCCTTTTCTTTTGACATAAATATCTACAACTAATATGTAGGTACATAATGAATATTGTAGAAATTAAAACACTCATTGATATAACAAACAGTGGAGTTGAAAGACCATATCAAGGTAGTCAACTTGAACTAAATCAAAATCGTAACTGGACAACACTTAGCCAATGTATAGGCATTCGTAGTATTATTGAATACTATAATTCTCCCATCGTTGAAACTGTAGATGTTAAAGGACTAGGATTTGGTTCTAACTTTAAAGGCAAGCATCAAGTATGGACGTTCCGCTTTGAAACAGACCGTCCTGAAGTATTTGGAGTAGATTGTGAGCTGTTGATAGAGGACATGGATCAAGTTCCGGTGATCAAAAAATTAACAGAATCGGTAAATATAGATATGGCAGTATTTGACACCAAGTCACCTGCTTTAAAAAATACAATCATTAGGCATCCCAAGGCTCTTTAAGGCAATACGCTAGTTTTACCCAAATAACAGGAGATAACGGGATGTCGACCCCAACAGCAATTGAAAAAGAAAATCTAGAAGCACACGTAGAGCTATGCGCTCAGAGATATGATGCTCTAGAAAATAGATTAGGCAGTATTGAGAAAAAAGTATCTACATTACAAGATACAATTGAAAAAAGCCACCTCAGTACAATTAAAGTTCTCATCGGTACCGCGGGTACCGTTATTGTTGGCATGTTGTCTATGTTAGCAGTTGTGATAACAAAACTACCACATTAAGATATGAGAGCCAAAGAGTTTATTGTAAAAGAAAATGAACAAAAGGTAGATGAGATACTACCTGTGTTAGCAGCCGCCGGCGGCGCCCTAGCTAAAGGCGCACAAGCTGTGGGATCTACAGTGGCCGCAGGCGCAAAGACAGCCGCACAAGGTGTTGCCAACTTGGCCAAACAAGGCGCACAAGCGGTTGGACAAGGTGTACAGGCAGTTGGACAAGGCGTTCAAAACGTAGCAGGTAAAGTAACCGGTGCCGTACAGGGCGTTGCCGCTAAAGCAGGTCAAGCTGCAACTCCGGGAGCACTAGCAAAGACATTAGCACCTGCTCAACCAGCAGGCACAGCACCAACAGCACCAACCGGACCAGCACAGCCAGCAGGCCCTGCTCAACCAGCAGGTAGTCCGCAAGCGGCACAAGCGGCAGCGGCCCCACAACAAGATCCTAAACAACAGCAACAACAAGTAGATGCTGTAGCACAAATTGAAAAGAGTCTAGCAGATCTAAAACAACGTCTTGGACAGCAGTGATATGAAGATATACGAGTTACTGTCTAGCCCACCCCTAATTATTACTAACGAAGAACATCACTTCGTAGAAAATCACAAACAACATATAGATTTAAGTTCTCTAGGAGAACGTGAGTTATTCATAGCTCAGAACCTTGTACGCAAGGGATTATACTCTATAAGTAATGACAGTGAACAAATTATTAGGCAAGGCCATGAAGCTAACCAAAAATCAAATCTTCAATAAAGTAGAAAATATAGCCAGGCAGGTTAAAGAAGAGCTCCGAGCTAAAGGCTACGTAGTTCCTATCAAAGAAAAAGATGGCGCAGTAAATTTAGACGGTGTGAGAGTCCGAAAAGTTAAGAATACATTCTATTCTGTCTACGACAAGCATAATAGGCCTGTTGTGGAAAACTTGAACAGTATGGAAAGTGCAGTAGTTATTGCCAATAGACTTGCTCTCGGCAAAGATTTAGACGATAGTCTAGTTGAAACAGATCGTAAGTACGGATTCCAAAGCTTCAAACTAGAAGTTGCGAAAAGTAGACAAGAGAAAGCAGTTAAACACTCAGAATCTTGGTTTTATTACGATATGCGTAGGCAAGTAGCTGAAGAACAAACAAAGAAGTATAAAGATGTTATACAACAGAGTTTTAAAAAGTTAACCAGTCTAAGATAAATAACTTTAATATATTTTGGAACTTCCATGAACACAAATGATTTGAGTAAACCGCTAAGTTCAGTTAAACTGAACGAAAACATGTTTAAAAAGTTCGGCGTAAGAATCGACTTTGACAAGTATGGTCGTGAAGAATTAGAGAACTATCGTAACCTACTACGTACTAAGGTACACCAAGTAGAATCGAAATCTAGCTTTAATGATCTCCTAACAAGTGAAACCTATCAGAAAGATAGATACATCATAGGCATCCTTAATCAACGCATTAAGGAAATTGTTGGAGAGAGCAGACTAGCAGAAGCCGCTCTATCATCTAAAGAAAAGAAAAAGAAAGAAGAGATCGTCAAGGCAATTAAGCGTGACAATCCCGAAAAAAGATCAGGCAAAGGTAAGTCTAGTGCTTATGCAATTGCCACAGCACAGGCTAAAAAGACAGCCGAAGGAACCGATATGAAAACAACAGAAAAAAGAGTTAAAGAAGCAGAAGAGAAACGTGCTCCTGCTAAGACAAAAGAGCGTGATGTAACACTACCAAGTGGTGCTAAAGTTAAAGCTCGTACAGTTCAAGGATGGCAGTCACAAAAGGCCGATAAAGAAGCCAAGAAAGATCGTGATGTTGAAGAAGGTCTAAAAGGCGGCCAAAAGGCTCTTGACAAAGACCACGACAATGATATCGATGCTAAAGACTTAGCCGCCTTACGTAAAGGTAAGAAGAAAGTCAAAGAAAGCCAACACAAGAGTAACATTCGTTTAGTTAACGAAACATTAATGCGTTTAATCAACGAAGACGAAGAAGGTAAGGCTAAGAGCATTACTGCTGGTACAGACATGGTCAATGACTTCACAACATGGATGACTCGTGTTGGACAATATCAAACTAAGTCTATGATTGAATTAGCAGATGCTATTCGTGCTAACTTTGGTGCCACTGAAGCAGAACAGTTCAAGTCTAGTGTTGCTCCAGCGTTAGAAACAGCTATCAATGCTTTAACACAATGCCGTGAAGAAATCAGTAACGCTGTTGCTGTATTGGCAGGTGAAGCTCCAGCTGCAAAGCCAATGGGTGATATGGACATGGGTAACCCAGCGGCTACTGATGTTGAATTAGAGCCAGGCATGGGCGGTGACGAGTTTACTGGATCTGATGCTGCCGCAGGTGGTATGGAAACTAGTGGACGTGAAATGCGTGAGTCACGCAAGTTGTTTGCCAGCAAACTAGCTGAGTCACACAACCTAATGAGATCTCTATCTAAATGAGATTATTCGAAGTAGAAGATCGCTTCGTTGGCGATCTTGTTACAGTTTTAAGGAATCAACTAGGGAGAGGCGACAGTGAGCGTACCTCCTTAGTGTTAACTTATCCAGCACTTAGCAACATTATGAAAAATATGGGCTACGGTGAAATTGATTACGATGTATTCCAAAAACTGTATGACGGCAATCCAGAGTTAAAAAAGTTGGTTGTCAATTACGACGAAGAGAAGATTTCTCTAAGCACAAAAGTTCCCCCACCTGGTGCTGAAAACCAAAAAGCAGGTAAAGCGACTGGACCTAGCGTAGATGCTATGGCTCACAGCGGCGCACAAAAATTAACTCCAGATATTTGACATTCCTAGAAGGGGCGTGTATAATTATGTTGTATGACAACAACTATAATTTCACCGCCCCCTTTTATTGAACGATACCAATATCAAAATTGTACACAGGTTAACGATCCAGTTACCCGCAAGCGAGTATACCTAACTCCGGATGGATTAAAGACTCCTAGCGTAACAACTATCCTTTCAGCAACAAAGGACATGACCCATTTGAATGAATGGAAGAAGCGTATAGGCGTAGAAAAAGCACAGCAAATTACTACAGAAGCCGCAGGTGTTGGTACAGCTATGCACAAGAACTTAGAATGTTTTTTAGCAGGAATTGAGAGACAGCCGGGTAATAATCCAGTACATGTCAAAGCCAATGCAATGGCTACTCAAATCATCACTAATGGACTTAGCAAAGTAAACGAAGTGTGGGCAATGGAACAGAGCTTGTACTTTCCGGGCTTGTACAGCGGTACTACAGACTTAGTAGGTGTGTATGACGGTGAGCCAGCAGTAATGGATCATAAGCAGACTAATAAGCCAAAAAAAGCAGAATGGGTAGAAGATTACTATATTCAACTGGTTGCTTATATCTTAGCACATAACGAAGTTTACAAAACTAATATTAAACGTGGCGTGGTGTTTATGTGTAGTAGAGGCGACGATCCTATTAAAGTAGGTGGTGAAACTTATCAACAGTTTGATCTACTGCCCAAGGATTTTAACAAGTACGAAGATATGTGGTTAGGTAAGGTAGAGGAATATTACAAGTTAACGGCATAAATACCCTATAACAGGGAATTTACCATGGCCGTTATTCAGATATCGCGAATTCAAGTACGTAGAGGCGTAGCAGACTTATCAACCCCAAGTGGGTTACCACAATTAGCCAGCGGCGAAATAGGCTGGGCAGTTGACCAACAGAAGTTATGGATTGGTAGTGGTTCTGTAGAAGAAGGCGCTCCTGAATTAAGTAATATTGAAATTTTAACGGTTCCATCTTTAACAAGTATTCTAGCTACATTCACTGCCAGTAACTATTCATACAAATTAAACTTAGCGTCCGGTGGTGGATTACTAGGTGTTACACAGCGTACTATTCAAGCAAAACTTGATGATCGAGTTTCAGCATCTGACTTTGGAATTTCTAGTGGTAATAATATAACTGCTCAGTTACAAAAAGCAATTGATTCTTTATATAAAACGAATAGAGATGCTACTGATGCTCCCATATTAGAATTCTTACCGGGCAACTACAACTTAACAGGAACTGTTTACATTCCGTCTAATGTTAAAATACATGGTATTGGTGGACGCACAATATTCACAATGTTAACTACTAGTACAATCATGTTCCAGACCGTGGGAATTAATACACAAGGTACATATACTACAGGACTAAACATCTTAGACAGCGTTGAGGATGTTTCTTTAAAAGGAATTAAATTCCAATTTGATGCGGCCTTTACTAGCACTAACGTATCACCTATGTTGGCCTTAGATAAGGTTAAAAATTCTGTTATTGAAGATTGCGAATTTATCGGACCGTATTATACAGGGGCAAGATTTGCTACATTAAATTCTGGTGTAGTATTGCGTTATAGTAACGATTCAAATGACGATACCAATGTAATATTAACACGCAATAGATTTGAAAATTTATGCTACGGTATTAAGACAGACGACAGAGTTAACGGAGTTAGAATTACTGATTCTAAATTCTATGATAACTATCGCAGTATTGCCTTAGCCGAAACTGCGGTAGGAATTGGTCCCCGTAACATTCATGTTACTGACAATCACTTTGATAAAGTATTCCGTGAAGCCATTTATGTTGGTGCTAGCACAAGTACTAACGTAGGAGTTGTTTCACAAAATAATGTCTTTAGAGATGTTGGAAATGAAACTACAACTGCTCCTGGACGTGACACAGGAAACGGTGTTTGGCCTGTTATTACATTCAAGTCCGTTGGCAACGTATCAACAAACGATCAATTTGAAAGATTTGAAAAGTTACAACCTACATTAGATATATTTGGTAATCCTGATTCTTTACCTACATACGTACCAAAAGCATTAATAGATGGTTCTTACAGTTGGACAACTCGTTCAGCAAAGCATTATACTATTGCTCCTTCGAATCTTGAAGTAGATACGCTCAATCCAGTATTAGAAAGACCACTAGCAGTTGTACCATATGTAACAAGTACTAATGCTGTTGTGCTCGTTGATTATATTGTGAACAGAAAAATTGACGCAGTATCTAGAGTTGGAAAATTAGTAATCAATGTGAATACTAGCACGGGTGTTACTATTAAAGACGAGTTCTCATATCAAGGCTCTAATGATGGTGGATTAACCTTTACTGGAACAAAGCTAGACAGTTCTTTGGTTATAAACTATTTGATTAATAACACCGCAACTGTTACACTTAACATAACAGCAATTCAATAAGAAAGGTCAGTATGTTTTCACTCTCTCCAGATGAGAGAATCAGCCATTGGAGGCAATTCCGCGATTCATTGGAGACATCAAATGATCCACTACTCGATGTAGCTGAGTATTGGGACCATGCTCCGTTCATTCCATACAATAGAAATGTAGACCCGTTCAATCAACGGGCCTGGCCTACTCCTTGGGAAATTATTCTTCATAACAAATATGACGAATTTACCAAAGCAGTTATGATGGGCTGGACTTTAAAGTACACTACTAAGTACGCAAAGTCAGATGTGCAAATTCGAACAATGGTAGACAACGCTCAAAACTTAGTATATAATGTAGTTTGTATCGACAATAACTGGATACTTAATTTTAAAGATAACACGCCTGTAGAGGCCGTTATGGTGCCAGAGTCATTTCGAGTAGAAAATATAGTGGTCCTTGAAAGACCCAAATAAATATCTTTCTAGCAAAGAACATACTGGCCAAATGCGGCAGAACACAATAACACAGGTAGAATAATAAGATGATCACAGTAATTAAACGTAACGGCCAGAGGGTCCCACTAGATGTAAGTAAGATACAAAGACAGGTAGCAAACGCTTGTAGGGACATTGACGGAGTTAGTCAGTCAATGATTGAGATCAAAGCACAGATTGAATTACACGACGGCATGAGCACAGAGACCATAGACGAATTGTTGTTAAAGGCTATGGTTAATCTAGTCGACGAATCTGAAAATCCAGAAATCAACAATGTGAACTATCAGTACGTAGCAGGACGTCAGCGCCTAAGTATGTTGCGTAAAGAAGTATACGGGGAATACGATCCGCCCAAACTATATGACATTGTAAAACGCAATGTAGAACTGGGCATGTACACTAGTGAACTACTGGATTGGTATACAGAAGATGAATGGGCTATTATCGACTTGTTTATTGATCATGGCAAGGACGAAAACTATACATTTGCTGCCATTGCTCAACTATCAGAAAAATACCTAGTACAGAATCGTGCTACAGGTAAAATTTACGAAACACCACAGGTGCGATATGCAGTAGCCGCCGCTACTGCCTTTCATAATGAAACAAAAGAAACGAGGTTAAAATATGTTAAAGAATATTACGAATGTGCCAGCGATGGACACTTTACTCTGGCAACACCAGTACTGGCTGGGCTGGGCACTACCACTAAGCAATTTAGCAGTTGCGTCCTTATCAGTGCCGATGACACTTTGGATTCAATATTTGCAGCAGGCGAAATGATGGCAAAATATGCGTCGAAACGAGCCGGAATCGGCCTCGAAATTGGACGCATTCGCCCTTTAGGCGCCCCAATTCGCAATGGAGAAATCAAACATACGGGTATGATACCCTTTCTAAAGAAATGGTTTGCTGATTTAAGATCATGTTCACAGGGCGGGATACGCAACGCATCATGTACTGTTACTTTTCCCGTCTGGCATTATCAGTTTGAAGACCTTATTGTATTGAAGAACAATCAGGGTACAGAAGAAACACGAGTAAGACAAATGGATTACTCAGTTGTTGTTAATAAGATGTTCTGGAATCGTTACAAAAACGGTGAAATGATGTCGTTATTTGATCCAGCAGAAGTCCCGGATCTATACGAAGCTTACTATCGTGACAGCGTAGAGTTTGAAAAGTTGTATCTACAATATGAGCAAGACAAGACAAAGAAAAAGAAAGTTGTATCAGCGGATTCGATATTCAAAGCTGGTATCCTTAAAGAACGTACTGACACTGGCCGCATCTACCTTGTTAACATTGACAACGTTATCAACCAGGGCCCGTTTGATACGAAGCTTAACCCAATATATCAATCAAATCTATGCCAAGAGATACTTTTACCCACCAAGCCTTTCCAGAGAATTGAAGATTCTGAGGGACGAATTGCTCTGTGCACTCTTGGGTCGCAAAACTGGGGTGCGTTCACAAACCCTCAGCAAATGCGTAAATCGGCTCGCATCCTTGTCCGTAGCCTAAGCAACTTATTAAACTATCAAGACTTCTTGAGTATTCAAAGTAAGTTAGCTAATACAGACTTTGAGCCTCTCGGCATCGGCATTACGAATTTAGCCTACTGGCATGCCAAGCGCGGACTCAAGTACGGCAGTCCGGAAGCACTTGCCGAAGTGAAACGTTGGGTAGAGCATCAAGCATATTATCTAACTGAAGCAAGTGTTGAGCTTGCCAAGGAGCGCGGTCCCTGTGGAAAGTCAGATCAAACATACTATGGCAGAGGAGTGTTTCCTTGGGAGCGTAGGGCACCTGGTGTCAATGAACTAACAGATTTTACTCCTACATTAGATTGGGAAACATTGCGTACTGACCTTAAAAAGTACGGTATTCGCAATGCTACACTAATGGCCGTGGCACCGGTCGAGTCTAGCTCAGTTGTGTTAAACTCCACCAACGGAATTGAAATGCCGATGGAATTGATTTCTGTTAAGGAATCGAAAGCTGGATCGTTTGTACAGGTTGTGCCAGAGTACAAACGCCTAAAGAATCGTTATCAATTGATGTGGGAACAAACAGACTGTGTTGACTATCTCAAGACCAGTGCTGTGCTTGCCGCATACATTGATCAATCGTTATCAACTAATACATTTTACAATCCTGCTCACTTCAATGGCGGTAAAGTTCCCGGCACACTAATTGCCAAGAACCTAATGCTTGCCTACAAGTGGGGTATTAAAACAATTTACTACAGCCTGATCAACAAGGTCGGAGCAAAGTTAAGTGTAACAAACACAAATGCCATTCCTATGGTAAATGGAATTAACGGACACTCAATTAACGCCGCAGACAATGTTGTTATCTATACCGATGAAGAAGACTGCGAAGCCTGTAAACTATAAAGACACACACAATGAGCAAAGCACAATACAATCTATCAAAACAAACAAACTACTTAAAACGCAAAATGTTCTTGGACCCAGAAGGTCCTGTAACAGTCCAACGCTTTGAAGAAGTTAAATATCCTAAGATTGCCAAGTTTGAAGAACTAGCACGAGGTTTCTTTTGGGTGCCAGAAGAAATTAGTCTTACCAAAGACAAGATGGACCATAGGGAGGCCAGCGATGCGATTAAACACATCTTTACTTCTAACCTATTACGTCAGACAGCTTTAGATTCTATTCAGGGTAGAGCACCAAATCAAGTATTCAGCCCAGTTATCTCAATCCCAGAACTTGAAGCCTTAGTAAGCAACTGGAGTTTCTTTGAAACTAACATTCATAGTAAGAGCTACAGTCACATTATTAGGAACGTATATGGGGTACCCAAAGATGAGTTCAACAAAATTCATGACACGGCTGAAATTGTTAACATGGCAGCTAACATTGGTCGCTACTATGAGGACTTACATATTCTTAACTGTCGCAAAGAAGTGGGAGAAGAAATTGAACTCCATACTCATAAGCGAGCAATATGGATGGCATTACACGCATCATATGCCTTGGAGGCTTTACGCTTCATGGTGAGCTTTGCCACAAGCCTAGCAATGGTTGAGAACAAAATCTATATTGGCAATGGTAACATTATTAGTTTGATCCTACAAGACGAGTTGCTACACACAGAGTGGACAGCTTGGTTAATCAACAACGCAATTAAAGATGATCCGGACTTTTTATCTATCCAAAAAGAGTGTGAAACAGAAGTATATCAGTTATACTTAGATGTGATTCGTGAAGAAAAAGAATGGGCTGACTACCTGTTTAGTAAGGGTGTAGTTATTGGACTCAATGCCGCAATTCTAAAAGACTTTGTAGACCATACAGCGTTTATTAGATTAAAAGACATTGGTATCAAATATGCTGAAGAACATCCACGCAGTAGTCCTATTCCATGGTTCAACAAACACGTTAACATTAATAAGAAACAAACTGCTTTACAAGAAAATGAAAGCACAAATTATGTTATCGGTGTTATGGGCGACGATGTTTCCTACGAAGAGCTACCAGACCTATAAGGATAATAAAAAATGAAAGCGATTGTTTATTCAAAGTATAACTGCCCCTATTGCGATCAGGCGAAGGCGCTGTTAAAACAAAAAGGTATTCCATTTGAAGAGCGTAAGATCGGCGATGGATACTCAAAAGAAGACCTACTAGAAGCAGTACCAAATGCTCGTACAGTTCCACAAATTTTTCTAGATGAAGAATTGATTGGTGGCTTTACCGAGTTGAAAGCTAAACTAGCAGGCTAACATGACTACATTAAGTCCGCCGACGTACACCGTTAGTACTGCGTCATCCTGGCCAAGCTACGGCAATATAACAATAAATGGTAGTGGCACTGGTGCCCAAGGCAGTATGTTGTATAGTACAGGCAGTAGTTATAACTGGGGTACTGTTACAGCTTCAACCAATGTAAAAGGTAGCGGACTTCATGTTAGTAGCGATGCTGTTATTGAAGGCGATTTAACTGTACAAGGTATTAGCATTGTTAAGACATTAGAAAAAATCAACGAACGACTAGCAATACTTGTTCCTGATCCTAAAAAATTAGAAAAATATAAAGCTCTTAAAAAAGCATACGACAACTATAAAACTCTTGAAGCATTAATTCAAGAAAATGATACGAAAGATTAAAATGGACGTAAAACTTGTTTCCTATTCACAACCAACAGCCGAATTCAAATCACTCGGACTTGAAGATGCTCAAGAACTCATTGCGTATTGCGCCCGTGTGTCCAATCCAAGCAATCAGTTTAACACAGAAACATCCGACAAACTTATTCGATACTTGGTCAAACACCAGCACTGGTCACCACTCGAAATGGTCAGTGCCTGTATCGAAATTACCACAACAAGAGACATTGCCCGACAAATCCTTAGACACAGAAGTTTTAGCTTCCAGGAATTCAGTCAACGATATGCTGACCCTACTAAAGACCTCTCGTTTGTACTTAGGGATGCCAGAAAGCAAGATTTAAAAAATAGACAAAATTCTGTTGAATTAGATTTACACAATAACGATGCTGATAGATTCCTTGCGGCACAATGGGAAAATATCCAAAACGGTGTAATTACTAAAGCACGTGAAGCATACGAATGGGCCATTGTAAACGGCATAGCCAAAGAACAAGCTCGTGCCGTACTACCAGAAGGTCTAATTGAAAGCAGACTTTATATGAATGGTACATTACGTTCGTGGATTCATTTCATCGAATTGCGTTCAGGTAATGGAACACAAAAAGAACATCAACTGGTTGCGTTAGCATGTGCTGAAGCAATCTCTGCTATCTTTCCGATGGCTGACTCACTTATCTCAAAGGAATAAACTATGTTAATGAAGAAACCAATTACAGCAGGATCTGTTGTAAGTATTAAAATTATCAACGGTGATGAAATTATCGCACGTTACGAAGACGAAACTGCTGATACAGTGACTATCAATAAGCCGCTAGCTCTAACAATGGGCGCTCAAGGGTTGGGCATGATTCCTTGGGTATTCTTAGGCGATGCTGATACTGTTACATTACAAAAGTCACACGTATTCTTTGTAATTCCCAGTAAGAAAGATGCCGCTGATCAATACATGCAAGGTACTACAGGTATTGCTCTAGTGTAAATACAGTTTTAGGAGAACTGTATGCCAGCAGTAGCAAGAGCAGGTGATAGTACATCAACCGGACACGGGTGTGACGGATCAACTACAATAACTGGACCTTCGGGAGCAGGCGCTAAAGTGTTTGCCAACGGTATTGCTGTAGAATGTGCGGGAGATCCTACAGTTGTACATAGATTTGGTGGTAGAAATTGTTCAGCACAACATGCCGCCGCAATTAACGCAGGGTCGGGTACAGTTTTTGTAGGCGGAAAACCATTAGCCCGTGTGGGCGATTCAACCGATGGTGGATCAATTACTTCGGGGTCTGCTAGTGTGTTTGCTGGGTAAATACATTATCCGTTGAGCATACACGCATAGCGTTGTTAGAAATGATTGGGCGAGAATCTACCCAACGGACTCGTCAATAACATAGGAAGTTAACATGGCGATACCGCAAACAAATGTCAGTTGGAATGGTCTACAAACCGAATTTGGTGGAGCGAACCCCATTAACGCAAGTGAATATAGGAGGGGGTTTTACGTTCCTGATCTCACTTCAAATTCTACCGTTCCCAGCACAAATTCAGATTTGGCAGCAAGCAAATGGCGCGGCGCCATTAAACAAACTACTTACATAGCTAAAGACATGTTTGCTATTCCATTAGTAAATGGTAGTGCTCCGAGTTATTTTTATTCATTAGATCTTGGAGAATCTGGGGGTATATCAGGAGGTTATGTAGAATGTTGGTCAAATACATCAGAGGTTATAACTACTCCAAATGTTAGTTATCCCTTAAAATTATCAGTAACTGGCTATTACACAAGTATAGGAAACGGATATCGATATACGTACGATCCATATGGTACTACGTATTACAAAGATCGCGCAAGTACTCCCGGAATGCGACTGCTAGCTAGTGATAATACTACCATTATTGGATCATCTGATAGTGCAGATACTAGGGACATTTGGTGGGATGCATATCAAGCTCAGCAAAGCATTTACACTCCGGGATTTACAGTTATTGTTCAACCAAACACTGAATATCATTTAAAATACAAATGTAACTGGTTGATGGCTGGAGGTGGATATAATGTGTTCAACGTGTATAGCACACCATATATAACTGTGTATAATTATTAATATGTTATTTGATATTTTAAAAGAGAAATTTGATATTTTGAGTCCTATTGATTCAAGTATCCTCACTCCAGCTCCTCAATCGAGGTCATACGTAATTGCCTACAAAAATGGGGAATTGCATTTCAGTCTTCACGTAGCATCTGAAAAAGTTCAGGCACTTTTTAATGCGTATAACGTAGAACTTCCCGAAATAATTCCGTCGTTGATAGAAAACACTGATTTTGTTTTAATAGATTTAAACACAATTCAAACAGAGAATATTAAATTTTATATCAGAGTAGAACATACTAATAGAGAAAAAATATTTGATCGTTTTTCATTCAGTGTTCCAGAAAGTGTATCTATTGATAACAAATACTTAATGGCATTTTCATTTTTAATTAACAATAATAGTGTATCACAATACAAATATTATTGGTATGACGGCAAAGGAGAAACTTTTGTTCATCGTTTCGATGGCCAGGGAAAATTTATTGAGGAAAATGTTGAATATGCTACACATTTGTTGACAGCAAATCAGGTGGCCGATTTTGATAGTAGATTAGCCGATATCGACATATCAAATTTAAGAACAGCAAAAACAATACGAACTACTGGAGATCAATCTTATATTGGTTTTATCGAAGGCGACCCTAATGGGCATAATGGACCTTTGGGGTCAGTACCAGCAAATATAGATCCAACTTTAACAGATGCTCCTAGATAATTTCTATTCATTTACTTCCCCCGAAGAAGCGAAAGATATATTTGGTCAACGAGCTCATTTTCACTGGGCAGTACCAAGTGATACAAACGATCCGTTTGATCAAGCGGTAATTGATTTGTTTCCCTACATCAAACCAAATTCTAAAATATTAGATTGCGGGTGCGGTTGGGGAGGCCCTGGGCAAATGTTAAAAGAACAGTTAAACTGCGATATTACCGGAGTAACTATTTCAAAAGCACAGGCAGAGTATACTAGTCAGTTTTATCCTACATACCATGCGGACTTGCATGAATATACCTCTGACCAACATTACGATTTGGCATTATTTTTTGAAAGTTATTTCCATTTTAACGATTCTAAGAAAGTTCTTAGCAATTTAAAAAATGTTAGTGCTGTATTAATAAAAGATTATACTTTTCCGCTTGATAGGCCAATACCACAATGGAACGGACTATGTAGAAGCGAAACCACATTTAGACAAGAACTTAACTCGGCAGGATTCACAGTAAAACAATTTATAGTTTCAGAAGGTGATTTTTGGCAACCAACAATAGATTTATGGTTTGAAAAATTTAATGGCATGGATGTTTCTCAGCTATCCCCGTTATTGCGTTCAGTCTACGAATTATGTATTTCCGTCCGAACATTCCCGACCCCCGATACTTTAATCAAACATTGCATCATTTACGCAACCAAAGATAGTTGACAAACAACCTAAATAAATATATACTGTAAGTTATTGCTGTATGAAGCAAAGAGAAAAGTGTTCTGGACGGGGGTGCGAATCCCCCCAGGTCCACCAAAAGAGTAATCACCTAGTGCACTAGGGTCAGTGATAAAAGTGATTGACAGATTATTCTTCTGATGGGCCTGCATAGTTTCGACAGGGCAACAAGTAAACAAGTGGACAGCTCGGCAAGGTAGAAGCCGTAGGGTTGGGGATTCCCGGCCGAAGACACAAAAAACGTAAATGCAAACGACGAACAGTTCGCTTTAGCCGCCTAACAGCCGCTTAGGGTAGGAAATACCTCGTAACAGAAACAACCAGAAAGGGCCTTGACGGGCCCTTTCTTTTGCTATATACTATTACACAGAAAGGAGACAGTTATGTCAGCTACACTAGCAAATTTGAGTAGTGCGCTTGCCGGAGAAAGTCAAGCACACATTAAATATCGTTACTTCGCAAAAATTGCTCGCGAGGAAGGTTTCGAAGATGTTGCCAAACACTTCGAACACACAGCAGATCAAGAACTAAAACACGCATGGGGTCATTTGGAATTGCTAATTGGTAAGCCAAGTACTAAGGAGTGTTTGGAAAAAGCCATTGAGGGCGAAACATACGAGTTTACCGAAATGTATCCTCAATTCCAAGCTATCGCATTACGTGAAGGTGAAACCAATGCAGCCAAAGAAGCAGAACATCAGATTGCTGAAAGCAAAGAACACGCAGAGCAATTTGCGGCAGTTCTAGCCAAAGCAGAAAAACGTTTTGCCGCTTTAAAGAAAGTTGAAGAACGTCATGCCAATGCTTATAAACAAGTTTTGGAGGCACTATAATGGAACACGTATGCGTAGTATGCGGTCATGTACATGACGAAGCCACTGAAGGCAAATGGGAAGACCTCCCAGCGGATTTCTTATGCCCAGAATGCGGCGTAGGTAAAGACGAATACGAAACAATCTAACCAAAATATAACCCGGGTCATACACCACACACCCGGGTTTTCTTTTTGGTAAAAAAAGTGGTTGTACCTTTCTAATACTGATAGTATACTAGTATCAACAAGGGAGGTTCATAATGAACGCAGAACACACACTTACAGCACTCAAGCAATTTTGTTCAGCCAATTCCGGCGATGAACAAGTTTGGGAAAATAAAGGCACCACATATCACTGGAACAGAGGTAAGGATACCGCATCTGGTATGGTTAATGGTGTTGTCCGAAAACTAGCGGGCGTAGATTCTCAAGGCCAGAAAATTTGGACAGTAGCAGGAAGCATTAAGATTGACGGCAGTGGTACTATCTTACGCTTTACTGGACTACCAAAGAAGCAACAAAAGCTTCTTGAAGGTGTTGGCAACATTACAGCCACAGCAAAAGATCAAGTTTTACAAACTGTTTAATCGGGAGATTAGCATGAGTATGCATCTGGAAGGCCCATGGCTCAGTACCACAGGCAAGAAGAAAGGCAAGAAGAAATTTGCTTCTGCCGAACACGCACGAAAGGCTAGAGAATTGGACGAATCATGGAAAGATCTACTCAGACGTCAAGGCATTGAGCAAGAAGAAAAGAAACGCAAACGAGCAATGTCTGCTGGTTCGCTATCTGGCAACTATAGCCTAGCTATCCCAGAAGGTCGCAACACTACAGCACATCTTAAAAGTCGTGGCGACGGTACCGGTAATGCTACAATGCCGCCTCCTAAAGTATACACTGGTACCAAAGTTTTAGGTATCGCAACACTTCACAAGTCTAATGCTGTTCCGGTGTTCTCTCAAGAGGAAGCAGTAGATATTTCAAAGATGCGTCGAGGATAATATGAAAAGATATAATCCAGCATGGTACTCTAAACGTATTCATCAAAATTCAAAAATGCAAAAGTTTCTAATCAAGATTATTAACAAGCATAAAGAAACTACATTCCCTTGGACTAATAGCGAATTGCGTTACTTAAAAAATGAAGACTTGGCTGAAATTGCTGTTGCTACAGTTAATAAAACTTTAGACATTGTGCTAGGTGAAAGTCGCGACCATTCCGACGGAAGTGATACAAAGTGTATTATCAACGCCGCACGAAACAATAATAAATTGAGTCCACGTACCGGCCAAAGTCATTGGACTAATAGTTATTTTGTTCCAGGTCTTAAAGACAAAGTGGGAGGAATTCGAGTAGTTGCGTATAATACACACCTAGACAAATTTGAGTTTTTCTATATTCCACATAAAGAAATTATTGGTCGAAAAACGATCGAGATTCCTATCGAAACGTATCGCACAGCATCGAGCAATCATGTCCCCACATTTACAGGAAGAGTTCCAGAAGGCCAACTTTCAAAATGGTACATACACGAATGTACTTCTTTTGAAGAAATGGCATTAGCGAGCCACTAAATACTCCCTATGACACCAACATTTAATGACAAACTAATAGCATATCTAGTCTTACTAAGCGGACTAGCAATTTCCGGAGTAGCAGAATACTACTCAATTATGGGTTTAATAAGCATTTACCCTGCGGCCTTTTGGCCCATTGTTATTATGGGTGTAGTGCTTGGACTAGGAAAAGTTACAGGTACAATATGGCTTAAACAGAATTGGGACTATGCTCCTTGGTTCTTAAAAACTTACATCCTCCCGGCCATTATAATCTTAATGGTTATTACATCGTTAGGTGTGTTTGGATATCTAAGTAAAGCACACTCTGACCAAAGTCTAGTCAGTGGCGATGTACAGGCAAAGATTGCTGTCTATGACGAAAAGATTAAAACTAGTAAGGACAATATCGATGCGAACCGTAAGACGCTTAAACAGATGGATGAAGCTGTGGACCAAGTCATGGGCCGAAGCCAAGATGAAAAAGGTGCTGACAAAGCAGTTGCGATTCGAAGAGGGCAACAAAAAGAACGTACTCGTCTCCAATCTGAGATCACTACCGAACAGAAAATTATTAGTCAATTATCTGAAGAGAGGGCGCCTATTGCCGCTGAGGTACGTAAAGTCGAAGCTGAAGTAGGACCAATCAAATATATCGCTCACTTGCTCTACGGTGAGAACCCGGATGCTAACATTCTAGAAAAGGCTGTTATTTGGGTAACCGTACTTATTGTTATAGTATTGGATCCATTAGCGGTTGTTTTACTGTTAGCTAGTCAATTTAGTTTCCAGCGTTTCCGTGAACAGGAAGAGGAACAGGCAGTTCAAGATTGGTTTGATCAAGGAAGAGAACGTGCCCGTCAGTTAGATAAAGAAGCCGCCAATTTAGAAGAAACAGTAAAGGAAGAATATGTCAAATGGCCAGGAGGACAGTCGCCTCTTTATGAAGAAGAAATAGTCAACACTTCCACTGTTACAACAAGTACAGTAAGTTATCAAATTGTCGACGAGTTTCATGAACCGGACTATATTACTCCGCCGCCCACTGATGAAATTGATACGTGGAATAAAATGATTGCCGAGGCTGAAAAGGCAGTTGAGGCTGAGAAGGCAGTTGACGAAGTTATAGTGACACAGGTACCCGAAGGTACTATGGTTTCGGATAAGGGTGGCACTATTGTAATTCCAGCTGATGCTAAGAGACCAAAGAGTGTTGTACCAATTGGCAATGGCGACTATGTAATGGTAGATGGTCAAGTTTATCATCACAAAGCATACGATAACGCTAGTCAAACTTCACATGATATTGTAGACAAACATAACGCAACTGAATATGTTCAAAACGAAGAACAGCAAGAAGAAAATACATTATGGAAGGATATTTCAGTGGTAACTGAAACTCAATATTTAGAAACAGTACGTAAACACCAAATTGAAGTGTTTGCTGAACAGGTAGTAGCAGGAGTCTTATCGCTAGATAATATCAATGCTGATATTAAAGAAGAAGTCGTTGCTCAAATTGAAAAAATGAAAATAGGTGAATTGGACAAACGTGAAGAAATTATTAATAGTCTTGTTAGACAAGTTCGTTCTGAGATGCTAAAATTAGATCAAATCCCCCCAGATTTAATTGACGCAGTTAAAGAAAGAATCTAATGACGAATAAAGTAACATTAATAACACCCCCAGACATATTTGAAAATTCAAACAAGTCAGTAATGGTTGTTGACCTAACAACACAGGAGCAAGACGATCTTAGCATATGGCTTGGACAGTTTGCTGGCGACTTTGATATTAACATTTATTTTTACAAAGGTGAACCCGACATCTCTTGGTTGTTCCATGCTATCAATCGTTCTGAGTTTGTTTACTTAAATATAGATAACCACAGTGACATTAGTCAGTTGTTGACAAGTTATATTCTGTCAAAGCCAAATGTTTGGTATAACACAAACGACACTAATTTAAAAAGTCTGTATGCTCATATTAATCAGCGTCAGGTATCGTCGATCAGTGAATTTTTTGAGAAAGCACTAAATGAAAATAGAAACTCCGGGCTGTAATTTTTGCGGCAAAGACAAAGAAGAAGTCGAAAAATTAATTGTCGGCGGCCACATTCATCAAACGGCAATTTGCAACGAGTGCATCGAACTGTGTGTTGACATACTTAAAGACGATAAAATTAAAAAGTTTCCAAAAGACGAAACTAATAAATTATTCAATCCCTCTAAGATAAAAGATTATCTTGATCAGTACATTATTGGTCAAGAGCAAGCTAAGATTAGCCTTAGTGTTGCTGTATGTCAACATTTTAAAAGGATTAATAATCCCTCTAAAAATATTGAATTAGAAAAGACCAATGTACTGATTCTGGGACCTACCGGTTGCGGTAAGACTTACCTTGCCCGTAAACTTGCCGAGTACTTAGACATTCCGTTTGCCTTGTGTGATGCTACAGGATTAACTGAGGCGGGCTACGTGGGCGATGACGTTGAAAGCATTCTTACACGCCTGCTAAACGCCGCAGACGGGGATATCGAGAAAGCACAACGTGGTATTATCTACATCGACGAAATTGATAAAATTGCTCGCAAGGGCGAAAGTACAAGCATTACCCGTGACGTAAGTGGTGAAGGTGTACAACAAGCCTTATTGAAGATGATTGAAGGTACCGTGGCTAGGGTGCCAGCTGGTGAGAAGCGTAAGCATCCAAAGGGCGATATGCTTGAAATTGACACACGTGGTATCTTGTTTATATGTTCTGGTGCGTTTGTTGGAATTGATAAAATTGTTGGACGTAGAAAAGATGCCAACAGTATTGGATTTAACAGTAAAGTAACAAGTCAAAATGACACCGCCGCATATTTTAAAGATGTTGATACAAAGGACTTGATCAGTTACGGACTCATTCCGGAGTTTATTGGACGCTTTGGTATTATTACCAATGTGGAAGAATTGAATCTCGAACAGCTTACTAGTATTTTGAAAGATCCTAAAAATAGTCTGCTAGAACAATATAAGTATCTGTTTGAGTTAGACGGAATTGAGCTAGAGTTTAAAAAGGATGCTCTTGTGGCAATTGCCGAAAAGAGTAAAGAACTAAAGACCAATGCTCGCGGCCTCAAAAACATACTAGAAAAGACACTTCTACAGTATCAATTTGATGCAGTTAATCTAAAAGAACGTGGTTTACGCAAGATCATCATAAGTAAAAAAGCAGTCACCGGCGACTCAGCCGAACTAATTTTTGAAAAAGTGGATAATGTCAAAACCGTATAATAAAAATCAGCGGCGTGGGATTTTCGTCGAAGTTAAAGACGATAACGTAAACCAGGCGCTTCGTAAGTTTAAGAACAAAGTAGATGAAAGTGGATTACTCGAAGATATCCGATCTCGCATGTTTTACGAAAAGCCCACTACTGAGCGCAAGCGTAAATCAGGTGCCGCAAAAGCACGTTGGCGCAAACACCTAAAAGAGCAAACTCTCCCTAAAAAAATGTTCTAAACCTCTTGACATACCTTAGTTTTTTTGCTATAATAGTTGTATGGCAAAACACTTAATGGTAGACTTAGAGACTATGGCAGTCACTCCGCGGGCTGTTGTACTCACACTGGGCGCAGTACACTTTAATCCGTACGGAAATGGGTATGGAGACAAATTGTATCTGCGATTTGATCTAGACGACCAAGACAAGCTCAATCGAGAAATTGATCCAAATACTTTGTCTTGGTGGGCTAATCAAGATCCAAAAGTAATGGAAGAAGCTTTTAGTCCAGATGATAGAGTTCCCTTAAAAGATGCTATGGATCAATTCCATAAATTTGCCTGGGGGTGTGATGCGTTTTGGGCACATGGCAGTTTATTTGACATTGCTATCTTAGAAGACTTGTATCGTCAAATAGAAAAACCTGTACCTTGGCAATATTGGCAAATTCGTGATACACGTACAATCTTTGATTTGGGGTGGAATCCTGATATGCCACAAGCAAGTAAGCATGACGCATTACAAGATGCTATTCGTCAATCCGTAGGAGTTCAAAACATCTATGCTAAACTCAAAATTAAGCCACGGTAGTGAATTTAGAACATGGTTACAGTCTAAGTGGTACGAACACTTAGATGAACTAGATGCGTATGGTTTGGGAAAACCCAAATACGACTTGAAACACTACTTCAACAAGTACAAGTATTGGTTAAAACGAGAATTCAAATTTCAGAAAGGGCAGTAAAATGGATATGGATCAAGCGGCAGTATTTTTAGCCGGGAGTATTTTAACAGCGTTGGGCTTCATTGTAGTTATTGGTGCTATTATTGTAGTTAATAACCTTTTAAACAAATATTGGAAGCCTGTACGCATCTTTACATCTGATAGTTGGAATTTAAATCCTCCACAAAGATTTGCTACTCCTGAAGATATGGAAAAGATTGCTCCACATCTGGATGAAACAAATGGCAAAGAAGCAATCAAAAAAGTTTAATTATGCTATAGGACACTACTGGGAAGGCGCTAGCGGCTCAGTAGGTGTTTACAATTACTTTGGTGAAGTACATCACGGTACTATGGAAGAAGCACAATATACTTTAAAGTATGTGCAAGAGAAAGACAAAAAAGAACCTAAAGCTGATCGAAAAGATTGGCAAATTTTTCAACTGGTAGAAGTACCAATTTAATACATTTTATTTTTAAAGAAAAAGCGTCATGTCATATTTTTTGAAATCAGGCATTTCATTCCGCGTTACCTCTAAAGAAGCAATGGATCTACATGAAGCGTTGCCTCCTGGAAACTTTACTATTAAAGAAAATCCAATGAGTGGTGAGTTGTACCTTGAACAAATCGATTCGTTTGAAATTAGGGGCAAGCGTTATGGTGACTTGGATAAGAACACAACCCGTATTTTTAATACGTTTATGGATCGTAGTGCTTCTACTGGTGTAATGCTTACTGGTGAAAAAGGTTCAGGTAAGTCACTGTTGGCTAAAGCATTGTCTATTCATGCGGCCGAGCACGGTCATCCTACTATTGTTATTAATAACGCATGGACTGGTGATAAGTTTAATGCTCTTATTCAAGCTATTGAACAGCCATGTGTTGTGTTGTTTGACGAGTTTGAAAAAGTTTATGACAGTCAAGAGCAAGAAGCCATGCTGACTCTGTTGGACGGTGTATTCCCTAGCAAGAAAATGTTTGTGATCACTTGTAACGACAAGTGGCGTGTAGACAGCCATATGCGTAATCGTCCGGGCCGTATCTATTACATGCTGGACTACACAGGCTTGACGCAGGACTTTATCATTGAGTACTGTGAAGACAACTTGAACGCCAAAGAACATATTGTAAAGATTTGTTCAATTGCCATGTTGTTCAATCAGTTTAACTTTGACATGCTAAAAGCACTTGTTGAAGAAATGAATCGCTACAATGAAACTCCCGAAGAAGCATTGAAGATGTTGAATGCCAAGCCAGAGTTTGACGATGGCAATCGCTATAACACCTTGCTGACTGTTAAAGGAATTCCTGTAGATCAGAAGCATTTGGAGTCACGTGAATGGAAGGGCAACCCACTACAAGCCAAGATCCACTTGTCATTCAAAGCATCTGAAGCAGGCCTACCATGGACTGACAAAGACGACAACAATGAAGATTTAGATTGGAATTGGGAAGAAGTTAGTTTTACGCCAGCTGAAATCCAAAAGATTGATCCACAAACGGGCATGTTTATTTTCATGAACAAGGACGGTCATGCTCTTACACTTACCAAAGTGAAAGAAAAGAGCTTTCATTACTACGATGCTTTTTAACGCTTTTTGGTAAAATAACTGGAAAAATCGGTTGACAGTGGCCGGTTTTTCCTTTATAATATATACATACAGACAGCAACACACTACACAGAAAGGTTACAAATGATTCTTAATAACGCTCCCCAAAACGAAGCGATTATGAGTAATGTAGGCGAAATTGGCGAGTTCCGAATCCGCAACTCTGCTAAGGCTTTTAACATTTTGAGCTCGGGCTTGTATGCTAACAAGATCCGTGCTATTGTGCGTGAACTTTCTTGTAATGCTGTGGACTCACATGTGGCCGCAGGTAAACAAGATACTCCGTTTGACGTGCATCTTCCAAACCAATTGGAACCACATTTTTCTATTCGCGACTACGGCACAGGACTATCACATGAGCAAGTTACCCAAATCTACACCACGTACTTTGAAAGTACCAAAACAGCCAGCAATGAGTTTATCGGAGCTCTTGGATTGGGATCTAAAAGCCCGTTTAGCTACACTGACAATTTTACAGTCACCGCTATCCAAGGCGGACGCAAAGGCATTTACTCAGCCTTTATCAACGCAGAAGGTGTCCCAAGCATTGCGTTAATGATGGAAGAAGAAACTACAGACCCTAGTGGTGTGGAAGTTAAATTCTCCGTCAATGACAACTATGACTACTCAAAGTTCCGTGACGAAGCTCGTCATGTGTACACTTACTTCAAATTGCGTCCAGTGATTGCTGGTAGCGCAGGATTTGAGTTCCGCGATGTAGCATACGAAAGCAAGGATATCATTCCTGGCGTTCACAGCTACTCTAATGGTAACCGCTCTATGGCCGTTATGGGTAATATTGCGTATCCGATTGAAGTGCCGAATAGTGATAAAAACTTAGGCCAGTTGGCTCAGTTGTTAAACTGTGGTTTGGAATTTCACTTTGCTATTGGTGAGGTAGATTTCCAAGCATCACGTGAAGGATTGAGTTACATTCCACAGACTGTTGAGTCTATCAAGAGTAAGTTGGAAAAAGTAAATTCGGCGTTGACTGTAGTGTTGGCTAAAGAGGCCGACGCTATTACAAACTTGTGGGAACGAGCATTGTTCTTGTCCAAGCGCAAGGGCTTGGCCCTGTGGGATGCCGCAGTCGCTGAATACATCAAGCTGAATCCCTTGCCATTGGTTGACAACAAGGACCGGTGGAGTTTCTTAAAGGCTGTTCAGGTCACTGAATCTGACCTGTACAAGTACAATATTGTTGTCACGGCTTTCAACCACGGTGGTAACAGTACTACTACTTCTAATCGCAAGTCTAGTATTGATCACGTCAAGCAAGCAGACGGAACTCATAAAAGTGTTCCTTATTGGGGTTTTGAAGTTGATCGTGGTGTGCGTTTTGTTATCAACGATTTGAATATTGGTGCTACAGAACGTGCTAAGTTCCATTGGAAGAATACTACCAAGGTCAAGGACGAAGCTCACAACAATACAGTATTTGTATTGTCAAAGGCTGACAAGACTAAGCCCATGGACACTAAGGGCTTCTTTGCCGCTATTCATAATCCTCCAATTGAGTGGACTAGCATCGCAAGCACTTTGAAAGAGAAGCCACGTAAAGATAATTCGTTAGGCAAGAATGTAACAATCTTGACGCTTCAACAAAAAGGCTACGGCGGTTACTACACCCAAAAAGAAATGGTGTGGCGGGACGCAGGTAAGGCTGACAGTTTTGATGCCAAAGAAACTTACTACTACTTGCCTTTGAGCGGCTTCGCAGTTAACAGCGTTATTGGACACAGTTTCGATGTTAAGCGTTTCCACTCAGACTTGGCTGACTGTGGTGTTGCGTCATTGCGTAATATTTCTATCTATGGTGTTCGTAAGGGCGACATTGAGTTTATTGAAACTCAAAAGAACTGGGTTAACATTGAAACTCATATTGCTAAAGAATTGGCAAGTATTGATAACAAATTAACCATGAGTTTGGTACTACAAGCGGTTGACAGTTTCAATCATTGCCAGTATAATAGTACTATTGTATCGGATATTGGCGACCCTAATAGTCCATACATTAAGTTAGTTAGACAATTTGCTGGCTTTGATAAAATCAAATACAGCGAGTCTAGTTTGAAGAATCTGTGCCGTATGTATGCTAAAGGCGTAACCTTTAACCCACAGGCAACAGTAGAGAAGTTCGAGGCGGAGTGCCGGGAAGTTCATCAACGTTATCCGTTGTTGGCATACCTGAATCGTGCCCCGGGCAATGAAGTAAGTGCGTATATTAATTTAATTGACACACAGAAAGGTGTTTAAAATGTTTCCATATTTGATCCAAGGCAACAACATTGTAGTTGTAATCGGTAACAAGAGCCATACCGTAAGTAAAACACACATCAGTTACCAAAAGGTGCTGGATGCTATCAAAGCCAACGACTGGGACACAGTTAAGGATGTGATTGAACCTAAGAAGGTTGTCCTTAACTATGGACAAGGCAATGTGTCTGTCCAAGGCGAGACATTGTTTTGGAAAGGTGAAGAACTTCACTCTACTTTGGCAATGCGTATGATCCGTATGCTTCAAGAAGGCTTTCCAGTTGAGCCAATGGTTGCGTTCATGGAGAACTTGATGCAGAACCCAAGCAAGCGAGCAGTTACCGAACTGTATGGCTTCTTGGAAAAGAATCAGTTGCCCATTACTCCAGACGGTCACTTCCTTGCTTACAAGAAAGTCAAAGGCAACTTTACTGATTGCCACACTGGTACAATGGATAACTCCGTTGGTAAGATTGTTGAAATGGAACGTAACAAGGTTGATGACGACAAGAACGTTACTTGTTCAACTGGTCTTCACTTCTGCGGTATGAGCTACTTGAGCCACTTTGGCGGTGAGCGTACTGTGATTGTTAAGATTAACCCACGTGACGTTGTAAGCATTCCAAGTGACTACAACGAAGCTAAAGGTCGCGCTTGCCGCTATGAAGTTATCGGCGAATTGGGTGTTGAGCCTGAAGAAGCGTTTACCGCTCCTGTACAGGAAAATGCCTGGAGTGCCTCAGATAACACTTTTGGCGGTAGTCCAAACGGGTTC
>Ga0114975_10000394_pt1 | contig 32910 bp, 33 predicted proteins | sample S_130626_EF_Meta_FD_87031 | JGI IMG/M metagenome (GOLD analysis project Ga0114975, IMG submission 87031) | Freshwater microbial communities from Lake Simoncouche, Canada to study carbon cycling - S_130626_EF_MetaG | ecosystem: Environmental > Aquatic > Freshwater > Lake | place: Lake...
CCTAACCCTAGCTAACCCTAACCCTAACCCTAGGCGGCGCGGGTCGGCGTGCGCAGCACAACTACTTTCGTTGTTAATGTAATTCAACAACACATGCGTGTGGTGATTTATTGATACATAATTTGATAGATATTGCACTCAAAAAGGCCCAGGTACGCCACGTAGAAGCTATTTACAGACAACTCCGGAGGGAGCGCCAGCAGCGGGGAGAGGCACCTCTAGACGACGACGACTAATTATTGATACTGATCTGTCCACTGTAAACACAAAACACCGGAGAGGCACCATTGGACAACAACAACGAGTGATAGTTGGTTAACATGAGCCGACCATCTGGAGATGAGCCGGATATTAGATCTATAAAGCGTCGCTACCAACAATATTTACGTGAAAACCTTGTTCTTTTAGATAGGGTTAGGGGTATAATTCTTGAAAAACTTGACATAAAAGAACAAATTAAGACATTGCGAAAGATCAGCAATGGGTCTGGTCATGGAAATGCTGCCATTGCTTCTATGAATCGTAGGTTAAATGTACTAAAAGCACAACAAAGTGCTACGGACAGGGATATTACACTCAAGGAGGCTCAGGTACACCACGTAGAAGTTATTTACAGACAACTCATGAGGGAGCGTCAGCGGCGGGGAGAGCCACCTCTAGACGACGACGACGACTAATTATTGATACTGATCTGTCCACTGTAAACACAAAATGACCGATAGCGATAAGCGGCTCGAGGGCGGAGCAACACGCGAGGAGAGGGGTCTCGCGTCTGAGCTTCGTGAGCACTACAAATCAAATGGCAGCGATATGAATAGCAATCTCCGCAGGGTCCTAAACGCCGTTCTTCACAGTCATAAAGACACACCACTAAAACAAGAAACGGGTATTGATGTATTACCATTTCTTAAAGCCGTTTCCGCAAATCCACTCAAGTTTGATTTCGCGTCTTACGACAATGACAGTCTTCCACCTGAAAATATTAGACAGGTGCGACAGTACCTTGGGGATAAGAAGTCGCGTTTGCAACAGGTTTATGAATCGGTTGCAAATGGCCAACAGCCTGCCGCGCCGTCGCCACCACCACCAGAAACCCCGTCACCTCCAATGGGAACGTCTCCAATGTCACATGGAGAGTCATCCCTAAGTGCTTCTGCGCCTGAATTTAAACCAGATACGGGTAGCGGAAAACCACATCGGTTGATGGATAGGGGTTCTATGTGGAAAGCTGGCATGAATAGACGTTGTTAAAACCTCCTAAGCATTGCCGCCATATTCACAGGAGGAGCGGCCACGCCCCCAGCATTTGCACGAGGAGCAGCAAATGCAAACCCTCCCGCATGTGCTCGGGGAATTAATGGAGGCAACCCCGCAGCTCGTCGTGCGGCGGCAGCTTCAAGAGCGTCTCTGATGTGTACTCGACCCCCGGCCTCCTGGCGACCGGCATGTCCTGGGACAGGAAGAAGGAGTTCCCCCCATGGGATATTTCCATTATCCATCTCAGGCAACATAGCTCCTTCTATATTCATAGGAGCATCATCACGAGGGCCGAATTCTTGAGCCTGCATGTAAAGCGCTTGTGCAAAATCATCGGGGGGAGGCCGTCCATTTGTGTGCATACTTACCGTGTACTCCTGATTCCTGCGGTAATACATTAAAGCCCTGAATGCCTGGTTATAGCTGTAGATTTTATATGTATCAGAAGCTCCATGAGGTCCTACAAAGTGAAGAGAATAGAGCTGCGATGGGTCGTCAAATGGTGGAGGAAGAAATCCAGGCGGTAGTGGTGCGTTGTTTTCAGGCACCAAAAAATTACCACCACGCAAAGCCTTCCCGCGTCCACGCTTCTTTGGGCGTGTGTCGTCCTTTTCAGCGGGTTCCTTATCCGGGACATTCTTTACCCTTGGACGTTTAGCCTCGGCTTCGCCACTAGCCGCGGCTTCGCCACCAGGGGCTTCGGGCGTAGCTGCGGATGCTGCGGATGGCGGCGGCGGTGGAGGGGGAGCAGGCTGTCCACCTGAACCTGGCGGACCGTACATCGCGGGATTATCATACGCTTGCACTGGCGGCGCCTGGGCCCCTGCATTTCCCCTTGCCATATGTAGCAACGCGTCTGCTGCGTCATTTTCTTTAGCGTCATCTGCAATATCTGCAATGCGTATAAATTCATCAAAGTCTCCATCCGCTTCACCTTCTGCGGGGCCACCTGCATCTGGAGCCGGACCAACCACAGGTTCAACAGCCGTTACGCGTGTAACCCTCAAACAATCTCTAGGATAAAAGAAAATGTATTCATAATTATTAGGAAGAACACGAATAATGCCATCATACTCACGAGCTTCAAGGACTGGCATCATTGCATCAATTAATGCATTATCTCTAGCTCCCATAGTCGTCCACTGAACTATTTGTCTAAATTGCGGCTCATCTTTATTTCGCATAAACTGGGTGTTTGGCATGATTTGAACTGCCTCGCGAAGTGCAGTCTTATAATTATCTGCAATGTCCTCTGCATCTGGATCGTCCTTTAGCATTTCAAGTACAAGATTTCGAAACTCATTTAAATCAACCTTAGAAGCAGTTGAAAAGAATTCTCTACCAGATTGTGGATCAATTCGCGTGTCATCATCTTCAAACGTATAACCACCAATCCGAAAAAGCTTCACGTTTCTTCTAAGTGTGAATTCATACCAAAATTTTGGTTCACGGTGAAGAAGTTCAGCTCTAGGGTCACCAACCCGCGTACACCAAAGAATTCGGTCATTTGTCAGATTAAATTCGTCAGGTGGGGTCTGTGACCCATGTTCAAAACGAATTCCCTCTGGTAAACCAGTTGTTCCACGTCCCGACAAACGACCCATTCTAATTTATAGGAATATAATGGCCTCGAGTCGTCATAACGTGTATAGAGATCGTCTTCCTGCGTATTTTCAACACAACAACAATGTTTTGACCGCATTTATTTTTGCTTCGTGGGAAGGTGATTTCTCACCAACGGATGATGTTACCTTGCCTACGATTTTGTATGACAAACATGAGACCACTGTCTCAGATTTCTACAACGAATCACAGTGGGTGAAGCATCATGAATGGAAAAACATCGACGGCCCCGCATACTTGAAGATTGCCAATACCTGGTCGCCTGGTGGTGGCGCAAACGCAACTCTGAAATTTGATGACGACGATGAGGAGGACCAATACCTTGACTGGGATAGGGGTCTTCTAAAGCAGCTTGGTGGCGCTGATAGCGAGTACGTTGAGCTTGCTCCTGATGGAATTGGGCTTATTCTCAGTGGATGCCAAATTGAAATCGAGCCAGGTGATAACCTTGAACTTGATGGTGGAGGCCCTAAGAAACGTCCGGATAGTAGAATGAAAGAGGCTGACTTGGATGTCGAAGGTAAACCTCTGACCGGGGGCGCCAACCTTCCACGCACCTTTGCCTATTGGCCTGAGTATGATGACGCACTTGCCCAACAGCGCATTGCGTACTGGGATCAGCAATTCGCAGCCAATGACATTGCCTTCAGTCCACATTCCATGGTTGCAGACCTTTTTCAACGAATGTATGATCTATATAAAAATATGTATGTGTATGTCGCTGAACTTGACGACCAGGAGTTTAGTAGTTTTCTTCCTTCTGGTCCCGATGCAGATTTAGCTGGGCATAGACACATATTGAATAATGTAAGAGAGGCAACTCGAGAAACACGTGAATTTGCACAACAGGTAAAGTATATCCGTGATAGCATTGACCCATACATGGATCACGAATTTGGCAACATACCAGATCTTAACACTAGACCTCAAGCAAGACAGGCAATTATGAGATTTAGACAGGAACTACTTCAGCTTAATGATAAATTAACCACAATGGTTAATCACATAATTAACGATGTAGACAACGGTTATGAGGACATGCGCCGCGAGTTGGAAGAGGCGGAAGATAGCGATTTATACGGACACGGAAGGAGTGGTCATATGGATAGGGGATTGGCGTGGCATACGGGTGCTAATCGTCGCTACTGCTAAGGGGTGTTGCAATCACTGGTATCCGAAAAACTCAACTCATAATTAGGAACCATTTCGTACGCTGGATCCAATTCTTCATCTGAATCCGTTTCCGCTGATACCTCTGCGTCAGGAATAGAAGCCACCTCATCAATCTCAAAATCATATTCATCTTCAGGGTTCATAATGACTAGGTGGGGAACTTCACCTTCCTGCATTGCAAAGTTGAAGCAATCGAAACATAGTAGGTGTGCATTCCAAGCAGCAAATGCCTGCCAGTCATCAGGGTGGTGTCCATCTGGGGTCCATCGACACACCGAACACTCCTCTTCGGATACAGGTAACCACACCATCTTTAAAGCGCAAGCGGTAGTTCGTGGGTTTGTGTGTGAACTTTTAAACATTGTCAGTCATTTACACTTCAACCCCGGTTTAGTCTCACGTACTGCCTTTGTGTATGTAAACCATGACCCATATCCTTTGCAATACCCCTAGCTTCACTAATTGACTGGTTTTGCCTATCAAGTGAGCTAATGTATGCATGGCGAAGTGAGTTAGTTGTCACGTTTCGCCCAAAGGCTTCATGAAACACACTTGATTTCCAGCTTGAAAACCCAGATTCGGAATAAGGGGATCCGGATTGCGTTTGAAAAAGCCAATCCCTTGGTGTGTCCGCAACACTAGCGCGCAGGACATCTACAAGCTCCCCGGATAAATGCCTCACAAGTGTCCCATGTGACCTAGATGTCTTGTGGTCACGAATAAACAAGATAGACTGACTTGGTTCTGCTTGGTTTCGAAAAATGCAGTTACCACTATCCGTAAACCCTATATGCACTCGAGAAAGGTCACCGCCTCGCAAGGGTGGAGTCATCAACGCGTGAAACGCCAAAAGAAGCGTTGATGGTGATAGCGGTGACACAGATGACATGCGCTTATAAGCCGCTAGCCAATCACCAACGGAAGTCCTCGATTCACGCTCGCGTTCGCTCTCAGTGTTATCATCAATACGCGCACCGTAACGTCTGGAGCTGCGCTGTAGAAGCTCAGACCAAATGCCATGAAGGCGTGCAATTTCTGGGTCACTTCGTCGAAAGTGCCCACCTTCCTCACCGCGTTTAAACAACGACACAAGAGCACCAAGATATGTGCGAAGAGAATTATCTGGGATTGCTTCCATGGCAGTCTTAACGCCATCTGGATCACTCAGTATAGTTGATAAGGCGTGTGGGCCCTGGACGCGAAAAGTTCGAATGGTAGACCGCAGTTGTTTCTTGTAGGATACCTTACTTGCCCGTGATATAGATTCGGACTTGTCAACAAGTGCAGCCCATTCGCCATCCTCCAACCAAAGCCCCACGTCGCGTGACATCTGCCGACCCCGCTTTTCACATAACCTTGCGCCGTAGATTTAATAGGAGCAGCAGACTTTAAGATGGCGGACCCGCGCAACTCAATTCAGCACGGCAGACACCACCCACCCTCTAAGCGCGATATGCAGCAGACTGCTATTGCTGCCGCCGCCGCCGTCGCCGCCGCACGCCTCGCCGCGCCGCCGCCACAGCCCTTCTGGGACGACGACGCCCCCCTGCCGCCCCTACCACCTCCTATCCATGCAGCTGGGTCTGAGCGCAAGTTTTATAATCCTGTGACTGGTATCGAGATCGAGGAATGGGAACACGACGAGTGGGTGCGAAATGAGGAAGACTCCAAGATCAAGACCATAAGCGACGAACGCGACCGCGAGGCGCGCCGTGATGAGATTCAGTACAAGACTGCTTTCCGCACAGCCTTTGAGCTTGGCATGAAAGCTGGGCGCATGCAGCGGGCTGAACCCTTGCCATGCCAAGCCTGCGAGCGGCGCAAGGAGCGCAACCGCATTGCCGCCCAGGCGTCGCGTCTTGAGAAGCGTCGCCTCGAACGCCTTGCGCAGCAGGCAATCGCGAGCACGCGGCGGCCGAGGAAACCGACGGGCGGCGAGCTGCCGCCTGCACCCCCAACAATCCCAGTCGCGTCAAGCGGCGTGAAGCGCGCGCTGGAAGAGGAGGAGAAGGAGGACAGCGATACTAGCTACTGCGAAGCCCCGGAGTTTTAAAAAACACCCCCTTCGAGCCTTTCTAGTTTGGAAACCACACAAAGGCCTACAGTCATCAAAAATGGTAAGTTTGTCTGAGGATGATATCATTCTCGAGGCACCCGGCTCTGCAATCCTAATGGGTGCAAAGATCAGGAATCGCCCCCATCGCGATTACCTCATGCGTCAGCAGGGTCTTTTCAGTGGAAAGACTGAGGGAGACCTTGACTCAATCCCTGGTTACTATGGCGGCACGGCAAGCATTCGCTTTGTGCAGAATGCAAAGGCCGTTAACCAGCACCGTGTTCTCCGTTATCTGAAGACTAAGGCCGAGCAGCAGTCCACTCTGCACCTGCCCCCCACGCTCGCGCCAAGTGCTAAGCGTATTGAGGCTTATAAGAACGCCAAGAGTCTTCTCAATTCAAAGAAGCTTCTTAAGGGCCCTGCTCGTGGTCCTCTGCTGAAGGAGCACGGGCCTTATGGCGCCAAGAAGGGAGCGCCCAAGCCTCTTGTGAAGAAGCAGGAGCCTAAGGGGTGGATGAAGGACGCAGAGGGGAACTGGGTTTATAGGCCACTCCCAGGTGCAAAGCCGGCGGCAGCGGCAGCGGCGGCGGCGGCGGCACAGTAATGTACGTACAAACACAAAGAAGCGAAAGGCTGACTCAATCTAATTTTCGCACCCTTCCCAACCCTTCACAGCCGGCATGGGACGCAGCTATCGCGCAGCGTGTGCGCCAGGCGAAGGCGGCTGGTGTTCACACGGGCCTGCAGCGCATGAAGGATCCGTATGCTAAGACGGCAGGCAAGGCCCTTGGGCACCTCATTGATTACGTTGGCGATGGCCGCCGCCGCCGCCACCACAAGAAGGCCCACCACAAGCTGTCTAGGCCGTCCCTGAAGCGTCACCGCAGCAGCCGCCGTTGAAAGAATGACCTAAATAACATCTGAGTCACACCGTGTGAAAAGATGGACCTTCACCCGGACCTACGTGTGTGGAGATTGGCACAGGAGAAGCTTGCTTTGGAAGCTGCTCTTGAGAGGGAGGATGACCGCATTTATAAGCCATCACGTAGGGTGCACTCACTAGTTGAACAAGCAAATGCAATTCAGCGCGGGCGCATTACCCCTACCCAGCTGCGTCACCAGTTTTACCTTGGAGATGAGCGTGTGATTACAAAGACCGAAACTCACTCGGATACCCCTCTCACAACCGAGCTTTCAGGGCGTAATGGTATTGTTGACTACTATAATTGGCACAAGGGTAAGGGTAACCCTGATTTTGAGGCTGTGATCTCAATCCAGTCTGGTCTTAATAACAAGTTTAAGCAGGTGTTCCAGAAGGCGCCTCAGATTCCTCCATACATGGGTGAGCTTATGCCGCCTGCAGAGCCTGAGACTAAGCTTGAAGACCTTCTTGGACCGGTCAAGGCACTCAATGGCCCCTTCAATCCGGATGATGACAAGCAGAATCCGAAGCGCCCAGGTGCTTCTAACACGTTTGCTGCCCCAGCTCCCCATTTTGGTGAAGCTGGCCAGGCAGCCGCTCAAGCTGAAGTCAATGACAATGCCAACCTTGCAGCCCCTCTTCCAGGCGGTCAGGAGGCTAATGCACGGCGACCTGAGCCGGAGGCGCCAGCTCCAGCACCTGGGGTCTTTCAGCGTGTTGGTCAGGTTGCTGCAAACATTGGACGCAGGGTTTATGGTGCCTTTAATCCCGGGATGGATATTGATAGGCGTATTCGTCTCATGCGTGGTGAAGCAGATCCTGAGGAAGACCCAGATGATGACGATGCTGATTACTTTGAGACTGTTCCTAGAGCTAACGTAACTGGAAGTAATTATGTTCCTGCTTATAAAGCTGAGACTGTACACAATGTTGATCCAGGACCTCATTTGCCTGGGCGTACCAATCTTGATGAGGACCTTCAAGTTGCTGCTGTGCCGCGTCCATCACGTAGGCTTGACGCTCGAGCGCGCCAGGTTGCTGCAGCTGCTCAGGAGCGTGCAGTAGCTCTTGCAGTAGCGGCTGGTGCGTCTGCTGAGGGTGCAAGGCAGTCTGGATTGAATGCCATGCGTCAGGCCCTTGCAGCAGTGGGGCGTGGAGCTCAAGCAGTAAGACGTAACCTTGCAGTTGCCGGTGGTGGCCTTATCCAAGTCCTTGATGAGTTTGGTGGTGCTTCTGGTGAAACTGCCATGAGTCTTTCTGCTGCTCCAGGCGTAGCTTATCGTACTGTTGCTGGAATGGTTCAACGGGCAAATGCCCAGCAGAGGCAGATTGAGAACCAGGCACCAGCCCCTGCCATTGTAAACCCGGGTCGCCCTGCGGCCGCAGCTGCTGGTGGGCCTAGGCCTCCCCAGCAACTTGCTCTGCCAGCCCCAGCACCTGCAGCTCAGTTGGCTCTACCCGCCCCAGAGCCTGGGCAGGGTGCTGCGCTTGCACAGGCGGCACCTCCACAGGGCGCGCCAGCAGCTGGGGCACAGCAGCACTGGGAGGCGCAGGCAGAGGCTGCAGCGGCTGCACGCCCGCAACGCGTCCGAGTCCAACCGCAGCTATTGAATGCAGGGTTACCAAACCTTGTTCCAGCCCCTCCAGGAATTAACATGGTGCGTCTTGCTGAGATGTATGAGCTTCTTGAAAATAGAGCTTTTCCTGCTCAGTTGCCAATGACACCTACTGATGCGGGTGCTGAAGGATCAGCATTCTTACGTAATGGACGGTTTCGTGACCAAGGTCTTCGTAATTGGTGGACTTCAAATCTGCGAAATGGAAACTTTATTCGGATTCGTGATGATGTTGACAACAGACACAATGCACTGCTTAAGGAGCAGGGTAAGCCTGGAAACTACACTACTGTTGGGCATGGAAAGCCTCATGGTAAGAGGTCTCGATCCAAGTCATCAACGGATGGTGAAATGTCTGATAGTGAATCTGTTGGGGAGAAGAAGGGTAAGAAGACATCTCGTTCTCGGTTTGTAAAGGGATCTCAAGAGGCTAAAGACTTTATGGCTTCACTGAGGGCTAAGAGGCGCGCAAAGGGAGGTGTGTAGACAGTTCTTTCAACCCAGTGTTCTTTTCTTTACTTCCCTTCCATCACATCAACAAATCCTTTACTCGTCCTTCTCCTCCTCCTCCTCCTCCTCCTCGCTTGTAGACTCTGCGCCCGCCTCGTTGTTGCGTCCCACCTCGAACTCCTCCTCGCCCTCCACGGCGCGCTCGACCTGCGCGGACGAGCTGCTGCTAGAAGACGAGGAGCTTGAAGATGAGCTGCTTGCCGGTGCCGCCGCGGCGTAGGCGCGCGACCCAGGGCCGTCGTAGGCCTCAGGAAGCTCTGGCATGCGCGAGCCAGTCGCCTCGTTCATGGCGCGCACCATCTTGGCCTGCTCGCGGATCTGGGGCGGCATGCCCGCCGGCCACGGCTTGGGCGTAGGCTTGAGCTTCTTGGGCGCGCCGGGCGCCTCCACAATCTTGACCTTGGTCTTCTTGGGCATGAGGCTCACCACCTGCACCTGCGCCTTGCGCTTGGCGCCGCCTGCCGCCGCCGCCGCCGCCGCCGCCGCAGGGCCAGGCTGGTAGTCCGGGTCGGCCTCCGAGTCGTCAATCACCTCGATGTCGTGAGACTCGGCGATAAGCGCGGCCGTGCGCGCGCCTCCGGGCACGCGAGAGAGCTCCTGGCGCAGGCGCGCGATGATGCGGTCCTTGGCCGCCAGCTGGTCCTGCAGGTTGTGCACCTGCGTGCGGATGGAGAGGCGCGCCTTGGCGTCGTTGCGGCGCTGCTGCTCCTTGGCCACCTTCTCGCCCTCCTCCTGGCCCTTCTTGAAGGAAGCATCCACGGCCGCCTCGTTGCGCGCGTCAGACGCCGACACGTCGGAGCGCACGTTGCCCAGTTCCTCCGTAAGCTCCAGGATGAGGCTGTCCTTCGAGTCGGCCGTCTCCTTCACCTTGTCAAAGGTGATGCGCGTGCAGCGGTTGATGGCCGAGAGCTCCTTGTTGGTAGACTCGAGCTTTCGCGACATAGACTCGACCTCATTCTTGCAGGCAATGATGTCCAGCACGCTGATGACCGGCGGCTCTGGCACAGGCAGGCGGTCCACGGCGTCCAGCATGACCTTGTGCATGGACTGGCTCAGGTCCTCCTTGAGGCTCTTGATAGCGGCCTTCACAGTGGCCTCAATCACAGAGGTTACGTTGTCCAGGCGCACTATCTGCGGCGGCGGGCGGTCCATGATGCCCAGACCCGTGGGCAGCATGCGCGTGAAGCTTGGCGGGCTTCCCGCGCCCATCTCCTGCTCCGGCACCTTGAAGGCCGACTGCTGCGGCTTGCGCTCGGCCGTCGGCACGCGCTGCGGCGTCACGTGGCGGTGCAGCGACGCCGTGGGCATGTCCTCAACCTGCTGCGTGGACGACGAGGAAGACTCCATCTTATCTGCGTGGGTAACGCATGGTAACAAAAGGTAAGCTTTGGTACAAAAGGAGTGGTGCGAGAACGAGTGTAGACGGTGTACGTGGCGCTTCTAAGGTATCCTTTGGTTCAAGGCTTCAAGATCAACATAATGCAGCAACAATAGATCAAGGGACAACACTGAGAGGCAACCGTGATCGAAGCTTTCCCACTTAAAAGAGAGGCATACAACAAGGCATAACTAAGCCACTGAGGTAAAGTGTAGTAGGTCTACCTTCCAAAGGAGAGTCTTGGTGTCTCCCACGCGAAAGGTACTGCTCTTTCCGTCTCACTCTGGCTTAGCCTGGGTCTTTTTGCATGCAACCCAGATAAGCTGTGCGCCCATATCTCTAACCCAGCAAGCTGGCTCTGCGTGTCTACCCATCAGTCTAACCAAGAGCCCATCCCCATCAACCGAAAAAAAAAGAGTCAAGTGTCAGGCCTCTAAGGCGGGCAAAAAAAGCAAGCAAGCGGCCTGAGTGAACAGAATTCGCGCGCCTAAGCTTTCTAAGTAACAACTAGAGAGACGAAAGATAAGATAGTAAGACATGGTAAGGGGAGTACCCACACCGGAAGACGAGTCATTCGACTCTATTCCTGTCTTATCTCATCTAACACTCATCTAATCATCACTTATAGACTTAGTCTTACTCTTTTTACCACCTATGCCCTCCATATAGTATGCCGCGGCCTGCGGGCGGGCCGGCCGGCGGGGGGGACCAAAAACGCGCCCCAGAGGCCAGGGGCGCCCCCCGCGCGCGTGCGTGTCATGTGCGATTCGGGAAGGTCTTCAAAAAAGCCTTTAATCGTTTTTGACTAATCTTTATCGATTTGTGACTAAGCTTACAACGATCTCTTACAATGGCTCGCGCGAAGCCCACGCGCCCGCAGAGGATCGTCCCAGATCAGCCCACGTCGACCGACACGCTGCCGCCCATCGACGATAGCGCTGTCAGGGTGGAGCTCGACGCCTTCGCCGTGGGCACGCCGCCCGCCGCGGAGGAGGTCAAGACCAAGAAGCCCAAGGCGCGCAAGCCCAAGGCGTGCGAGCGCTGCGACGAGCGCCGTGCCCGCGAGCGCGAGTACGCCCGCGCCAGCCGCCTGCGCGCCAAGGCCACGAAGCCGAAGCGCGAGCGCAGCAAGAGTGTCGTGGTAGACCTCACGGGCGAGTCCGACGCCGGCGGCGACCGCAGCGCGAGCGAGGCAGGCGGCGACGCGGCGGCGGCGCTGCCCACCCCCGTGGCCGAGCCCGTGGTCGCGTGATGGCACGCTGCAAGCGCGCGCGCGTCAAGCTCTGCACCGTGCGTCTGTCGCTACGAACCTGCTTCTACCCCGCGACGCACAACGGACGGGTCAACGCGGTGGCGCGGGACCGCCTCGAGTTTGCCGCTGCCATTGCCGCCCGCGCCGGCGCCGCGCCCGCCGTCCCCGCCGCCGCCGCCGCCGCCCCCCATGGCGCCGCCCCTGGGCCTGACGCTGGCGTCGATGATCTCTGATGCAATCCTCGTGTGCTTCATCCTCCTAATACCCAGCGCCCTCGTCGTCGTCGTCCTCCTCGTCGCTACCTTCCCCAGCCCCCGGTTTGCCCGCGCTGCGGCCGCGCTTCTGCCCGCGGTCCACGATGAGCTTTGAAGGCTTTGCATCTAAACCCCCATCCTTATCAGAGTGAAGGAGGTAGCAACCACCCTCGTAGAGGACCAGTGAAGGGAAGCTTGTACACAGTGCCACCCAGCGACTAGGAAGCTTGCGAATCCGCTTGAGCTCGTCCGTGTCACACCCCCCATAGAGACCTAGAAGGTTAGTCATCTGCTTCATGCTACACCCATTAGGAAACAACACGAACTTATGAGCCTCTCCCAAAAAGAGACGGGTCCTGTAAGGATAGGGGTATCGGAAGGGATTTGTGAGGGGTAATTTTTGACGTAGTACTTTTTACTTCGAGGTGACCTTATCAATGAGCGGAACTTTTTCGCTTCTTCTTTAGGTCACCTCGAAGAAAAAAGTAAATACCCCCAATACACCTATCCCCTTCTGTGGGACTCACCTCTTGTAGTCCGTTAGAAGGTGCGAAGCCACAAGCAAAGAAGACTGTGTGTGACGACCCGTGGTAGCAATCATGTCAATAATCTGCTGAAGCCTGTGGTGGATATCAGGGTCTTCACGCTCAAAGCCTTCAATGTCGTCAAAGATCGTAAGAGACTTCTCATACTTTTTAAGGTCCGGAGACTCATCAGGGTCAGCAAGCATCTCAGGCTCGACTCGCTCCAAAAAGTCAAGGGCATCTAGAGTCTCATCCTCCTTCAAGTAGCTAATAAGCTTGATGGGGCGCTTAGGCCAGAGCATGTGGTAGCGGATGGCGAAGTTTTTGGCGGTGTGACTCTTGCCGCTCCCTGACTTGCCTCCCACCATGATCACATCACGGCCGTTCTCCTGGTTGGTGGGCTCAAGGGCAAAAAATTCACCCTCGGGAAGCACCACATCTCGTGTAGGGATAATAGACCTCTGAGAGGTATCCACCATAAGGCTATAGCCATCCCGCGGGGAAGACTTGCTATGAAGGACAGCAATGGGTTGGAAGGGAGCCTTTTGCTCACGGGGATTGTAAAGACCAATTTTCAACATTCTAAACCTTCCTAAAGACTGTACTGTCGGCCCACGAAGCTCGACTGTCAACACACGTCACGGATCACGTCACTATGGACTACAGTTACCTGTTTATGACTTCAAGCACTGTGACTCCCTCTCCTTCTCCTTCTGCACTGCCTGTGCAGCACAACTACAGCCTTGGGGCCTTTGAGCAGGGTATTCTGTGGTGGGCCGTGAAGACCCTGTTTACTTACGCCGTTATCCGCGATGTTGGGTTTTTCCTTTTGCCGCTTCTGGGTTCCTACGTCCATAAGGTCATTGTCTCCCATACAGGGCTTAAGACTGAAGTCGAGGAACTTGAGGCGGCAACGGAGGATTTTATTGGTGATGCCGCAGCCTCTGCGGTCAATGCAGTTACTGAGACTATTGAGGCCATCAAGCTATCGGATCCTTCTGGCACTCTCGTGAAAGCGGGGTCGGAGGTTGCAAAGGAGCTGGCAGCCGAGCTTGTCTCCGAAATGAAAGACGCTGGAAAGAGCATTCTGGAAAAGACCCTCGACGCTTGCATCTAACACCTAGATAAGAACTTTTGTATACCGACGTCTGCACACTCAAGATGTCGGTCAGCAACGTACACATCACACCGGCCAACGCGTTCGTGGGACTCGCGGGTGACGTCAATCGCGTTGCCGTCATCACCAATGCCCGCCGCGCTGACAAGCAGCGTGAGCTTTGGGTAAGGTATGTGCTTCCCCTGGTCAATGAGGAGTTTATCAGCAGTGTTATCAAGAGTGATGCCTTTTGCAAGATTTTCAAGCTTGATGTGCCTGAGGAGTTTGACATGTCTATCCCGTGGAAGACCTTTAGCCATGTTGCGGCCTTCCAGAACCTTTCCCAGTTTGCGGACTCCAATGTGCCGCTGCGCCTGGTGCCGTGGCAGCTGCGCTTTGAGTTCGCGAAGGAGGTGCACACGCGCCTGCTGACCACCACGCTGCAGTTCGACAAGGAGGTCAAGGCTCACTTCCGCAACTGCGGCTGGCACTTCTGGACGACGCGCACGGGCTTCTGCATCTGCCCGCTCAACGTCTACGAGGAGCTGCGCAGCATCGTGAGCACCTTCTCGATGTGGACGCAGGAGATTGCGGACATGCAGGGCGCTGGCTTCGCGGACTTTGGCGAGGACGCTATGAACGCGGCGCCTGCGGAGGCGGCTGTGGCGGCGCTGAAGCTGGACGAGTAGGGGCGGCGGCGGCGGCGGCGACGTCCGGCACCTCGGCATAGGAACCTCCTTTGAAACGAAGAAAGGCGCAAAAGGCTCGCGTGTAGTAGGAGATAGCCTTGGAGTCATTTTCGCGTGCTGCCTGCACCATTCGCGAGCGGATGCGCTTCATGGCGGTGTCAAAGGACCCATCAAGGACACACTCTTCTGCAACCTTATAGAACTCATCATCAGGTGTCCTTATTCTCAGAAAAGCGGGGTTGGGTAAGTCAAGCTCTATTGAATTCTTGCTCTCCATTTAAGATGCCTAAACCTACGCAACGTCAATTGGACGACGAGGAAGACCTAGCATACGCGTTAGACCTGATTGACGCTATTGAGTCTACCCGTGTCCAACGCGACGCCTTTGTGCAACAAGACAATCTAGAAAAGGCCTGTGAAGCCGAGGCTTTGCGCAATAGTTATATTACACGACTCTCTGTCATCCTTAAAAGACCCAGGCGTGTCCTGACTTGGGCCAACCCCGCTTACTGACAAGGCCTGCGACAAGTCTGCACTTCTTTTGCACCCAAAATGCCGGCCAACCCAAGCACGCTTTCCGATAAGGATATTACCTATATGAGGAAGACTATCATAGATGGGATCCAGATAGTGATGAACAGCGTCTACAAGCTCCGCCCTGCCTGCTTTAGTTCCTTTGAGGACCTTGAGATTGGCATTAGCACGGAGAACATCACGTCTTCTAATTGTGAGGCGCTCAACAATGACGAGCTTGCCATCTTTGTGCGCATCATGGAGAAGTTTAAGGAAGCTGACGACAAGCGCCCGCCGCGCAACATTATGGTCGGCCTTGTCATCCACCCGCCTCACGACGACGCGTCCAAGGCTGATTTCGAGGTTCAGATCTGGGATGCCTTTCAGGCTAAGTGGGGTGGTAGCAAGGAGGCGCTTGAGCGCGGCAAGCCCAATATCCTTCCCGAGATTGAGAGTGTACTGATCCGCGCTATGGACCTTGCATGCGAGACCATGCCCTACGCTTCATTGGACAAGAAGGCAGAGGAGGGAGAGGAGGGGGATAGCGATAAGGAGTAGTGTTCACATAAGAAAGAACTGCGAGTCATAGTTCAAACGCGCCTTCTTGTGGTGTGGGTGGCGAAGAAGGTGGTGGACAAGTGCTGGGTGTGTTTTTCCACCACCAGATAAGGAAGCACGCCATTGTGCAATAGCCTTTTCTGGGTCATTTCCCACACCATAGGAATGGTTATCACTCTTCAACCAAGCATTGAAGCTTGGAAGTTCGGATTGACTTGGAGCATTTGGATACTGTTCGCCCTTATAATCATAAAAGTTGTTTTCTGTCCAATCTTCAATATCCGTTGGCGCTGCATTTACATCGTATATGTCTGGGTTTGCTGAAAACTCTTCTGCAAAATCGTGTAGCTTCTTAATACCCGCGTCTGACTTATACATGTTGTCGAAATCTGCAGATGTTATAGACGGGTCCTTTACCAAGAGCCACTTTTTAAATGCAGCATTATCAAAGCCGGGTTCATGAAGTTTTCCATACCTTTTTTTATCGTCCTCCTCTGATAGATACTTTTGATGCTGCTCACGATTTCTTCCCTCGTGAGCATCTGCAAACTTGTAGTCATCTACTCCATGTTCACCAACAACCTCGACACTATGATCAGCAGCCCACTTATCATATGCCCCACGGTTTAGAAACCATGCATTGTCAGACATAGGCTGTCCCTTGAGTGCGTTGTACTCTTTCTGTTCCCATTCAAATCCCTCGGGGCGTTCCTTTTCAAGTTGCCATTTAGGGTAACCCTTCAACCTTGCCTGTTTTAGTCCAGTATCATCTACTGTAAAGTTTTCAGTTGTGGTAGAAGGACCGACGGAAAGGTAGAGTAGGCCACTCTGAGGGCTTGAGTACTTACTCCTAGAACCAGGTCCAATGCTGTTCACTTCTGCGGTTGGAATGGACGGGAATGAAAGATACCTTTTTCCATCTTTACTTGTATAAGTCGAATCCTCGAAAAAACTATCAAGACGGGCCTTAATTTTCTTAAGATCCTCGGATTCATTAATCTCCTCTGCCTTTTTTGCATCTGTAGATGCTGCCATCCATGCTGTGTCTCTAGAATCGGCAGTTGCTTTAAGCCTCTTAGACTCTTCCTCGTCCAAAAAATCAATAAGCTGACCAAGACCGGGCACCACGGTAGTTGCGAGTTTTGCCAGCACTTGAGCACCTGTTGCCTTTCCCTCAGCAAAGTCTTTCATGACAGGCCCCATGGCAACAACAACACAAATGACTCCAATGGGTCCAGCCGCCCTTCCAAAGCCTGCTACAATATCAGTGATGGGTGCAAGCAAGGCAGTCTCACCAACAGCAGCCTCCATGATTGGAGCAAACTTTGCAGCCTTTTCCGCTGCACTCTTGATACCACCAAGAACTTCGATTGCTTCCTCTTGTTCGGGTGTATTCGGGTACGGAAGGTTGCTTGGCTGACTAGGGTCACTACCACCAAACATTTTGTGGTGCAGGTTAAGCTTGTGCGGTTTACCTTCACCCTCCAAACCGTGTTCAATGACAAATGCATTGTACTCCGCCCTTGCCGCGTCAAGTTGATCTCCTATTCTTATTATTTCATCACGATGTTCTGCATACTGTTTCTTGATTTCCTTTATCTTTTCTTCTTGTGCGGTAATCGCGGTATAAAAATACGGATGCTTTGGCTCACGTCCATTGGTTTCTAGGTGGCGATCAGCCATGAAATGTGTCAAGTTCACTAAAGCAGCCTCTTCGTGTTGTAGCTCCTGTAACAATTCTGTTCTTTTGGCCACCAATGCGTGAATTGCGGTTGCAAGTCGAACTTTGCGTCTCCGTATAATTTCCTCAGATGGTTCATCACCAGGCGGTCCTGGCATTTTCGAGTGCTTATGACAGTGGTTTACTAGAGTCTATAAATGAGTGATCAGAGTACTATATTGATTGGTGGTGGGGTTGGTGCTGCCTTCTCAACAGCAGCATTGATTCTATTTAAGATTATCATCCCAGCTTTCAATGCCACTAACCACAAGAGGATTCGGACACAATGCTGTGGTAAGACCTGTGTCAGTAGTGTAGACGTGGAAGAAACAACACCTCCACCTGATATACGTATAAGGGTTAACACGACTAGTTGACGACCCCGCTTTTTGTGAGGCTTCGCGACGGGTCGCAGCTCAGTTGCTCACATTCGAGCAAACTTGACTTTTTGCCAAACCTCGAAAACCGACACCCCTATCCTTAATAGACCGATACCCCTATCCCAAAAAAGCGATAGGCCTATAAGATGGCCTGGAACCAGAGTGTGACCTTTATGCCTGATGACTGGTCTCAGATGATTGTCTTCAAGGACCCGGCCAAGGACGACAAGCTGGGCTTTATCGACACCATCAAGCGCGGCCAGACCTTTCGCATTGTGGGCGCCTCCGACAAGCCCATTGTGCTCAAGGCCGTGCGCACGCCCTGGGACTGCTACAGCGTGGCCGAGTGCCTGGGCAAGGGCCGCGGCAAGCTGACGGCGCGCATCCAGCTGAACGAGGACCTCTGGAAGTCGCTGCACAGCCTCGACGAGACCTTCAAGAGCTTTCTCATCCGCCACCGCAACAAGCTCTTCTCAAGCATGGACGCCGAGTTCATTGGGCGCGACAACTCGGCCATTGCGCTCAAGGTCTCCAAGCCCCTGGCGCCCACGGGCCCTAGCGGCGAGCCGAACTACGACGCCTTTATCACGGTGCGCATCAGCGGGCGCGCCGGCGAGATCGAGGAGCTGACCTTCAAGGACGGCGCGGCGGGCAAGTACGTGAGCTCAATCAAGTGGGCCCCGCGCTCGGCGCCGCTGGCCGCCAACGCGACGCGCTTCTCGCTCGTGACGGGCAAGCTGGAGAACGGCAAGCCCATCATCCGCGACACGCTGCCTATCGAGGGCGGCGTGCCTGTGGGCGGCCAGCACATGCGCTACCCGGGCCCGGGCGACATTGGCGCCAACGCCGTACTGCGCTACGCCACGCTGCACCCGTCCTACTGGTCGCTGCAGCCGGGCGGCGGCGCGTCCATCACGCTGGTGCTGGACTCGGCCGTCGTCGAGAACCTGGTGGACATCGACGAGGCGCTGGCGCAGACGGTGGCGCGGCCTCAGGCGCCAGAGGGCTTTGTGCTCTACTCGGACGTGGGCAGCGCCGTGTCCAACGCGGGCGCGGGCGCGGGCGGCGAGCCCTTCCCAAGCCGCCCGCCGGTGTCGGAGTCCAAGCGGCCGCGCGTGGAGGTGCCTCTGCCGCCTGTGGCGCGCTCCAACACGGGAGGTGGCGCGCCCCTGCGCCGCGGCAATGCCATTGCGGGCGGCTTCTTCTCGCGCTCGTCCTCGCTGACGGCGGGGCCGGCGGCGGCGGGGGGCGGCGGCGGCGGCGGAGGCCCTACGGCGGTGGCGCTGCTGGCGGGCAACCACGCCACGGAGCCTATGCACTCGGACGAGTATATCCTGCACATGATGGAGCAGCAGCGCGAGTACCTGGCGCGCATCGCGGAGGAGCACGACGACATGAAGCGCGGCAGCGCGGTGCCGCCGTACGAGTGCTCGCAGATGCCGCCGAGCGATCTGCCGGAGGACACGGAGTAGCGCGTGGCTTTCGTGGCGCTACCAGAACTGACGTGAGCCTATGGCTCCTAAGAGGGCACTAAGCGCGCTGCGCGCCGGGGTTGGATCCGTTGCACGCACTGCAGCTGCGCCGCGCGCCTCCGCCGCCGCGCCGCCCACCATGCGCCTGATCACGCGCGCGAACTGCGTGCCGTGTGAGGCCCAGTTCGGCGTGGAGCCCCTGACGACATCAGAGGCCATGGAAACGCCGAAGGAGCACTGGCAGTACGAGTTGGCGGAGCTGCCTGCCTTTGAGGCGCGCGGCGCGGCGCGGTCCATGCCGTGGGAGGAGGACGACGACACGTTCAAGGCATTCCGGGCGCGCCTGCCTGAGAAGGTCACGCCCGAGGCGATCTACGAACGCATCGCGCTTCCGCTGCTTCAGGCGCCCGCGGACGCTCCGCAGCGCTCAGAGGCCTGGCACTTGTCGCGAGCCTTTGCCGTGACGGCGTCCCAGTTTGCAAGCGCGTCCAACGAGAACCCGAACATGTCTGCGCGCAAGCTTCTGGAGGCAAAGACGTTTCCGAAGAAGCACGGCTTCCAGGGCAACAGTTTCACGGAGTGGGGCTCAATCCACGAGGTGCACGCCGAGGAGGCTTTCATCAGCTTTCTGAACAAGGCCAAGAACACAAGTTCCACAAAGGCTTCGAACGGCGACTGGGAGTTCAGTGACGGCAGCAAGCTTACACACATCAGCCATCACCGCAATAGCTCCCAGCCTTTCCTGGGCTTCAGTCCCGACGCTTTGCTGTGGAGTGCAGACGCCAGTGAAGTGTCTCTAGTGGAATACAAGTGTCCCGCGTTTCGGCGATCAGGGCCAGGGCATCCGTATGCTGGAAAAAATGATCTGTGCGTGCCTCGCCAGTACATGCCGCAGCTGCAGGGGAGTATGCAGCTTTTGCGCGAGGCTTACCCTGAGAAGGAGTGCGTGCGCGCATGGTTCGTGGTGTGGCAAGCGCATCAGTTCTTTGTGACCCACGTACCATTCGTACCCCGCTTTGCCAGCAAAATCGTCCAAGCTTCAAGCTCATTCTTCAAGGATCAGTTTCTGCCTGCGTGTGCAGACGCTGTCACACAACGTGAGGCTACGCTGCCTGCTCTCTGGGCCACGGCGTCACAAGATGAACCCAGTGCGGGTCAGCGACGAAGTCCTCTTGAACCAGATTGCCAGTAGCCTGCGTAGCAGCGAAGTGGCTCGAGAGCGTCTCCGTGCTGCGGGGTCGTACTACTATGACCTGCATATGATCCTCCATATACATGCCATCGCCCACCGTCACGCCCTCCATAACCTGCACCAGGTGCGCGGGGGGCTCTCTGCCGTTGAGATCGACGGGGGCCTGGGGGACCTTGAGCTGGCGGCGGTGGTGGAGGGGGCGGAGGCGGCGGTGGTGGCGGCGGCGGCGGCGGCGGCGGAGGCGGCGGCGGCGGTGGCGGCGGCGGAGGAGGTGGTGGAGCGTTATTTGGCCCTCCTGCGAAATGATCCACAATCCAATTCGATGGATCCCCCACCAGGTGGTGATTGAACGTGGCCCAGCTATTCATGAAGTGGTTGCGCGGCTCTGGGTACAAGGGTTCAATGTGCAGCGGCGGCGCGCGGTGCGGCCCTGGTCCATGCGGGTCAGTGGCGGCCGGATAGTGGTAGGTGGCATCCGTGGGCAGGTGCTGCGCGGGCAGGGCGTCAATGGCGTGCTTGCGCGACACATTGGCGAGCATGATGCCTTGAAACTTGCTGGCCGCGCTGCCGCCGCGCATGCGCTTTGGGGCGCGCTCGCCGTAGTTGGGTGGCAAATGAAAGGGATCTTCAATCTTGTGGTGGTCCTTAGGGGGCGCAATTGCGCGCGCGTGGATCTTGTCGTAGCGCGCCTCGTTTTCGGCGGTAGACCTATGCCATCGGTGAAACTCCTTTTCGGCCTGGACGTTTTCAGGGATGCGGTCATGGCTGTGCATGCCGCCCTTTGCAAGCGTGTGATAAGCATCCCACAAAGTTTTCGCAGTATCTTTTAAATCATAAAGACGCCTGTGCCTACGATAAGCTTCCTCTACTGTTTTAGGACTGGGTTCACGCGCTGCTTCATCAAGTTCCCTCTTTGCTTCAACATACTTAGCCCGGGCTGCTGCAAGGGCCATGGAAACCATACACAAGCAATAATCATACAACTGTGAGTTTATAGATCTTATTAAACGGAGAAGCATAAGCTGTTGAAGTGTACATTTTAGTCTTATCGGTTCGGCCAATAGCAACTGAACCAGAAACATAGTTATTATATCCAGAAATAGGATTAGATGCAGTTACCCACGTTAAACCGCCATCAATGCTTGAACTCTGTGCTCCTGCTGGTGAACCGGCAAGAATCACAGAGGCATCAGACGAGCACTGTGTAAATGTAGGTCGCGCATTTGGGGGTGTAGGGCTTGGTCCCATGAAACACCTTGTAAATGTTACTCCTCCATCTGTACTTATCAAACATGGTGTACGTGTCGATTGATAAATAGCGCTACCAGCATCAGTCCCCGTCACAACAATTTTCGTGAAATCACTTGAGCAACAAACAGTCTTGGGTGTAAAGAACGATGTAATAGCAGGATTGGAATCAACAGGCGCTGGGCAAAACGGAGTTTGCCATGATGCACCCCCATCTAAGCTAATTGCCATAGATGCAAAATATGACGATGAACTCGGATGAGATTGAAATCCAACAATAAGTTTTGAACCATCTGACGATGAAGCCATACAATTTACATACGAATAACCGGTAGGTGCTGAAAATGTTGTATATGAGTCCCCATCGGTAGATTTAATAAATGTATCTGGAGCTATATACGCCAACATGTAATTATCGTTGATTAATGCATTGTCTCCAAGAAATGCACTAAGACCACCAGTGTAATTAAACGTTGTACCCCCAGAATTTGATGTAACAATTCCGCTGGCCGAATTAAGAATAATCCTCTGGCCATCATCTGACATTGCAACACCTGATCCATAGTAAGGATAATTTGTAAAGTCGTACGGTATACTTCCCCAAGTTACACCCGAATTTGACGTTTTCCATGGAACCGTAGCATCCAGAAATGAAATTGCGATTGTTCCATCGCCATTACAGACAATCCCAATGCTGTTATCTACAAATGTGTGTGAAGTTGTGTAGGTTATTGTGGGTGAGTAATTTTTAACTGTTATCGGAGATGTTACAACCTTTGTCCCTCCTGCATATGTAGCTGTCAGTGTCAGTGAATAATAGTTATTGATTGTTGTTGCGGAATTATATTCATAAGATATTGGACCATTACTACCAGGAACAGTTAAAAATCCCGATGCAATTTGTGTTGTAGGAGGATAAGTTGAATTTGACTTTAACGAATATGCAAGACTGGTTATGACTGAAGGAGCCCTGTTATAATAAAAGTTAAATGTAGGTATAGAAATAGAAACACCCAAATTCTGGAAGAATGCATTTGAAATTGTAAGAGTTGGTTCAGGTGGAGGTGTTCCATTTCGCGTTGAAATATTTGTAAATGTACTACTGAGCAACGTGAACTCATCGTATCCATAGACAGTGAGTCGGTAGTAATTATACGGAACGGTAGCACCAACATATTGATAAGAAAGGCTTGATGTTGCTATATTAGCTGTAGTTACTGTGGTATATGTAACATTATCTGTACTTGTCTGCAAAGTTACCTGAAGAAGTGTAACTGCACCACCAGAATTCGTGAATGTCCATGTAGGTTGTGCATTTGTGCTTCCAGTTGTTCCAGCATAAGCAAATGACGCAAATTGGTAATTTGAAATTGGAAGTCCATTAATAGGAGAAATATTAGTCATATATTGTGTTGATGTAGCATTTACTGCACTAACAACCAGTTTTAATATAGACCCCCGAAGTGAATTATTATTTAACGAATATTGGTATGTAGTTTGTGATGATGTAAGATCTCCTGCGGAAGCTGCAATAAATGTACTGGGATTTGCTGCAGTAGCATATGAGAATACAAATTGTTGAGCAGATACAGTCCCACCTCCTGCAAGAGTCCAGGTCCATGTTGGAAGAGGTAGATTAGATTCTAGATTACCAGCAAAAGCAAAGCTCACAAATGCAATCTTTGGATCAGCAAGATGATTTTGGTTAACTGATGAATTTACTGTAATAGACCCAGGTGACAACACAAGCTGCAACTTGTAATAGTAGTCATTTTGGGTTGCTCCTGAAAATGCAAAGCTTGTTGCAGTTCCAGATAAGGTTCCAGTTGCACTAACAATTGCTGGTGTTGATGTAGAGCCACTTAAGACTGTATATGCAATTGACGTAGGGGACCCAGTAGTTGACCAGGTCCATGTCGGGGCTGCAGTTGTAGACCCTAAAACACCCGCCCAATAAAACCCAGTAAAGGTGGCAGTAGGGGGGCCACTCGATGTAGGCTGTGGAGTTGGAATGGACACGTCAATATTAGTCTTCTTATAGACTTGGTGGAACGTATCCAGTGGCCACCCGGTTGGCGTGCTCAGCGTGCGCTTTCCTGGCCCTGTTGGAATGAAGGAGGACCCTGTAGCAAGAAAATTAGCCGCCTGGGGGTCAATTCCAACCCAAGGCTGGCTTGATGTAAGCTCGGATATACCTGACATCTTTCCACAATGCCTCCGAAGTACAGCTTTGCAGACCACAAACTGAATGTCCAGACGCTGCGTCGCGCCCGCGCTCAGGAAGCTGCAGATCGCCGAGCAGCACGTCACGCGGAGCAGCACGCACCAAATGCTGCCTTCCTGCGCGAGCTGCGGGATGTAGTTGCAGAAGCAAGCGCGGGCCTGGCGCGGGCGGGGACGGCGGCGGCGCAGGCGGCGGCGCGCAGGGCCTACGACACCGCGCTTGCGGCGTACAACAGCGAGCTGGCACGCACAACGGGGGCGGCCGTGCGCCAGGTGGGCCAGGAGGCATTGCGGCGAACTGGTGCTGCGGCGCTTAACGTGGGCCGGCGGGTTGTCGAGGACGTCGCCTACCTCCCGACTTTCGTGCATGAATCGCTTGAAAGCTCAAGGGCGCAGAGGGAGTACGCGGCGTCGCAGCAGCGGGCGCGTGAGCGTGAGCGCCGTGCGGCGGAGCGGGCAGAGATTGAGGCGCATTCAGGCCCTGACATCCGCCCGCCGCGCTACGAGCCGCAGAGCGATCTTGTGCGGGCAATGCGCGAGCACGCCGAGCGCCCGCCGGCGGAGCGTCCGGTGGCCCCGGTTGCCGCACACCCTCCGCTGTCCGAAACTCTTGGCGAGGTTCGTGGGCACCTGCGGCGCGTCCTCCCGGCTCCTAGGGCTGTGGACGTGCCTCCGCCCGCGCCCGCGCCCGCGCCTGCGCCCGCCGCGCCCGAGGACGATGCGGCAATGTACCAGCGCCTACGGCGTGAATTTATGGAGCGCCAGCGACGCTTCGATGAGAACCCGGCGATTAACGTCCCTCCGAATGTTCCTCGTTGAAATCGCCTACGTCCCCGCGCCCGCCCCTGCCGCCGCGGCCGCCTTGTCCTTGGCGCGCGCCGCCTTCTCGCTGTCCAGCAGCTGCTTAAAGAGGTCTACTCCGCTCACCTCAGGCTCTGGCGCCTCGCCCTCGAGCTCATGCGAGCCCACCGCGAAAGGAACTGGCTCGGACAGCTGGATGTGCTGCAGGCGATCGGCGCTCCAGACGCCCAGCGGCGGCGGCGAGTTCGAAAAGTAAACCACGTGCGGCACCTCAAAGACCTTGAGGCGTGACTGGTACTTGGAGCTGTAGATCTGGCCGTTCTTGAGCTTCTCGCCTACAATAAAGAGATCCTTGAGCGTGGTTGCATCGACGGCGCGTGCCAGATCGAAAAGGACAATGTTCTGGCCGGTGTACGAGAAGGCGGCGTCCATCTGGCGGCCGTCAAGCTCCACGGCGTTCATCTCGCGGCAAAGATAAGTGGTTAGGCGGCTTTTGCCCATGCCGCCGCGCGGATCCTCCACCCAGAAGATGTGGCGCGGGTGCGCCTTGCCTCTGAGAATTTTGACCAAGGCCGACTGCCATGGTCTGAAGACAAAGTCCTCGCGCTCGCGCACGCGCGGCACCACGGCCTGGGCTAGCTGCGTGATGCCATTGGCGTAGCGGATGAACTGGCCGGGGAATTTCTCGGCAACAAGGCGCACGCCCTCCTCCGGGCCGTGCTCGCGCAAGATCTCACGAATCTCCTCCATGTCCGTGCGCGCGCCGGCGCCGTCCCGCTCGCTCTTGCCAAACTGCCAAGGCGCGCGCGCAATCAAGTCAAGTGCGCTGTGGAAGCGCGTGTCAATATTAGTCCGCGTGCGGATGTGCTGCGCGCGGTCCTTGAGGTAGGCAGTCTCGCCCTGGAACTCCCACACCTTGTCGCCGCTCTCTAGCCACTTGCGCACGGCTGTAATGTAAACCTGCTTGTTAAACTCAATATAGCCCTTAAAATGGACCGGAGTGTCCTTCATACTGATAGTAGTATCATCAGTCTCACTCTCATCGCTACTGCTATCACTGCTATCATCGTCCTTTTCTACAATAGGCTTAAAACGTTTCCGCTGGTGTTCAGACTTGTCAGCCTTTTCAAGTTGTCCACACCCAAATGTCACAAGATCATGCATATCCTTAGGAAAGCTAGGAGGGTCATAGCTAACAGAAAAGACACGCACACTAAAAAGAAAGGCACGTCCATACATGGAGGATGCAGACCTATGACTTATCAGGCTACCAGTATTAGACCTAGCAACACTTGAAGTCTCGCTTACACCATCCATGATAGACTGACTACTTAGGTCGAGTGGCCCACGGGCAAAAAGTTCAGGTTTCGTGATTTGGGAAAACCCCGAGTGGCAAGCTCTGAAAACCTTGTCCGACCCCGCTTTTACTTGTGGATGATGTTATGTGTGAGCAATGTGACTGTCTCATCCGGTGTCATGCCTGATCCCTTTATATCAGACACAAATTGGTCCATAGGTTTATTTCCCTGGCGAATACGCAAAGCAGCCCAGCGCCCACACGTGTCCGCATCATCAGCCTGGAGCTTGGTTGTATTGTGAATAATGCGTTTACTTCCCTTCTTCAGCAAGTCAGAAAGGACAGGTGTAGTTTCATTAAATTCAAGCTTCTCCTCCTTACTCAACCAAGCCCTGTCACCATCAACAGCAGTCCCAAAGCTATCAAATACCTCATAGTGATCCGGTTTTTCAAGGACACAGATCCAATGGCCGCTTGTTTGGGACTTGGTTAGAAAAAGAAGGGCAGCCGCGCCACAACCTCGAAAAAGCTGATCGGGATGGTCTAGTTCAAGGAGATCAGGGTATCGTTTTATGGGTACTCGACCTGCGATTTTTCGGATATCATCCTCACTTAATGCATAGTCAATTGCCTTTTTTATTCGAGGTGTAGTTATAAGAGTGGGTTGGGATTCGAACTGGTTAGTTAAGTCACCTCGAATATAAAATAGAAGGCGCGGTTGGACATACCTTCTTGAAGTCCGTCATCATGAGGCGAACTATTGATGACTCGTATATGTCCGCGATCAATGCACGTGTGGCGACTAGGGCAAGTGACGGTAGTGTTCACTACGCGTGTAACGCCGTTGTTAGTCTCTCAAATGATAGCGGAGTGAGTGAACGCGAGGGAAGTCACGGCCGCTTGGCTAGATTTAGGGACACCCGCTTGAAGCCTCTGGTTGGTGACACAAAGGACTATACTATCGCACTTACGCGGGGAAATATTACGTCTGCGAATATTCCTCTCCTGTGTCCAAGGGTTTCCGGGAAGGTCAATGACCTCAGTCCTGCTGGGCTGGGTCTTGCACCTGCTCAGTATGAGGTAACTCTACAGCCTGGACTGGCAATGACGTGGACGGGTCCTGTGTTTCTTACAGACAATGTAAACGGAGTGCAGCTTGGGTTTGACCAGGCTTATGTGGCGTGGCCACTAAACGGACAAATTCCCTATTACACGGTTTGTACACTACCAAACGTTGGTGTGTCTTCGCGGAAATCTGGGTATGTTAATTTGGCGGGAACCTTTGGCTCGGAAGTTTGCACACTTGCAACTATGGCTACACGTGTCAATAACGCACTTGCAACTGCTGGTCTTTCGACTGTCACACTTACAGCTCCAAGTGCATCTAGCCTTATGTCCCAATACTATACATTCACGAATTCCAGTACAACAACGGCTGTTTATTTCGATTTCACGTTTCCATCTGGAGATCAGCAGTATAATGGCGGGGTTGCTGGAGTTCAGAAGGGGCTTATTTTGAAGGCGTGTAAGTATCTTGGGTTTAGTCCCAATACCGTATTTGCTGTTCCTCCTACTAATGTTGCAGTGACTCTTCCTCGGCCGTACCAGCCTGCATTTCGATCAACAATTGTACTCTACAGCTATAAGACGGGTCGATGGATTCCAGAGGATCTTGCGGCGTCTGTTCCAACGCTTGACGATATTAAGGCATCTACAACAAGTACTTATTTTGATTGCTATACATACGATCATCTTCTAACTACTTGCGTCAATCCCACATTCCAGCGGTGTATCTATGATGCATTTGACGGAAACCAGCCAATTTCTGAGCAGTGCCTCACGAAGCAACTAAAGATTGCATGCGCCGCAAACTGTTCAGGCACTTCATGGAATCCTGCCGTGTCCTATTCGGCTGGCCAGGCTGTATACTATAACGGTCGGGCTTATGTTGCTGTATTTTCAAACATCAACAGCAATCCTTTGAACGGCCAGTTTGGCCAGCTTGCAACTTCAAATTGGATGGATTGCGGTGAGTCTATAATGAAGAGTTGGTCGCCTATTGTTCAGTATGGCGCAGGTGACATTGTGACGGCAAAGAACTATTCGACTGGGTATATTACGTCTTACACTTCTAGTGCTGGTGGCTCCATTGGAATTGATCCCGAGTCGAATACCGCGTCATGGGTCGTGGGTACGGCAATGCAATTTTCACCTTCAACTGTTGCAATTACCCCGAATGTTCCTGCAATTGGCACTCTTGCTCCTACTGTCACTTTCAACCCAGGAACGCAGCTTTTCACGATGAATCTCGATAGCTATGGGTTTGGTGGAACTGCCCAGACAAATGTTGACGACGGCTTTGGTGGGAATATTGATGACCCCACAAACTCGGCAACTGGGTATCCTTCCAATCTGGCTGCACTAAATGACCAGGCTCGTGATTCGTGGGGTCTTACCGGCGTTCTCCCTACAAACACACCAGCTTACACGGTTTATAGGCGCCCTTATGACGTCTATGACGAGAAGTTTAATGTTGAAGCTGATGATTACTTTGACCAGCTTTTTGGAAATTGGCCTGTCCTAAATCTTCTCTATGTTGATCCACGCACAAGTCTTGTGACGTCTTATGTAAGGTATATTTTCCAGGCTGCAAATGCGGGCTTGTCTGTTCCTACTGTGCTTCCACTGTTTTCACCTACTGTCGTTTCAACTTCTGTGTATCAGCCGTACGGCCGCGTTGCAGGCAATCAGCCTTATCTGTATACCTATCCTCAGAATTACCCATCTGTTGGGCTCATGTGGCAGCCTGTTGACACGCTTGTGCTTACAACGGAGGAGGTGCCTGTTGAAGATGACCAGGTCGGACCTCTATACGCAATTACTGATAATGGGGTTTCTCAGCAGACAACTGGAAATACTCAGAAAATCCTTGCAGAGTTTGTTGTGAAGCCTGTGACTCAGAATGGACAGGAGTACCGCAACGAGATTATCTATGAGCCTCAGGTTCTGAATCCCCGCGACATGCAGTCTTCGCAGGTATTCAAGACTTTTGACTTTCAGGTAAAGATGCGAATGAAGGGTTCTCAGATTCTCCGTCCACTTTCACTTTCAAACGGAGGGAGCATGAATATGAGTTTTGTGCTTGAGAGGAAGCGATTGTAGGCCACGAAAGATTGAAATGGGCTTAAATTTGGACAATGAAAGCGAGCGCGAAGTCTTTAAGATTGCAGCTGAGCAAGCGTATAGTCAGAATCCCGCGCAAACCATTGGAAATGGCTACAACCTTCTTTTCCAGACCCCCACTGTGAAAATCTACATGAGAGGTGATACAGTTATTGTTGCAGTGCGCGGGACAAAGATTAACGACGCAGATGATATTGCTGCTGATGTTTCGATTCCTTTAAATAATCTACAAAACAGTGCTCGTTTTAAGAAAGACCTGTCATTTGTCCAGTCAATTCACCAGTACTACCCAAATGCTACGTTTCTCGGGGCTGGTCATTCGCTTGGTGGTGCAATCATTGATCTGTTTCTTGAGATGGGATTGCTTAACAGCGCTGTAACATACAACCCAGCAGTCCAAAATGCTCATCAAAGTTCTGCAAATACCCGCATCTACAATAACAACGACCCTCTTTATCTCGTATCGCAGCACTTTCTAAAACAAAAGCCAACTGTGAAACAGTCGCGGACATGGGCAAGCTTTCTCTCTCCGTTTGCTTCATCCCTGAATGCTCATAGATTAAATCAAATTAAAGGGGCCGGGTTGTAGTTTTCCATAGCGTGTATACACAAAGTACACCCGTGCACCCCCTCTTCTGAGTAGTCATTTGACAGTGGTCTTTGCAAAATGAGCACCATTACGAAGGTGGCTGTGTACGATGCGCGGCTTCAGCAGGATGAGCCCGCGTACGCGGTCCAGAAGGGTGCACTCTCTGTGAGCGTTGCACCCTTTAACGCCATTTCTGCAAATGCGTCCCAGATGACGTTCCAGGTCCTTGTGCCGTCTCTTAACGTGTTCGTTGACCGTAAGATTCAGATCAGCGCGGGTCTTAACTTTACGGCTCAGCTGTTTTACAGTGGCCCGCGAGGCCCGTCCCTGCACGGCTATCCGGGAAATGCAACAGCACAGGATGGATTTATTGCTGGTACCACACTTACACTCTCCGGAACAGTAAATATCAACGGCACTGCTGCACAGACACTCCCTCCTGGTACACTTATCTGGTCTAACGTGACTGGTGCAAGCATTCAGTCTGGGACTTACATTGTAGGGTATGCCGGTGCCAACGTTTATGTAGTTAATAACCCCCAGATGTTCGGACTTACTGGTACCAGGTACGTAATTAACTTCGAGTGTCCGTTGAATTATGATGTGCCTGATGCTTCAACGGGTATTCAGCAGCAGATTGTCCAGGATGCAGGGTTTAGTAATATCAACCAGGGTGAGATGTTTCTGCAGACTGGTTATTGCACGGCCGTGTCTGCAAAGGATCTGTCGCTTGTGCCGTTTCCCCTCCAGGGTGCATTGAGCAATATGACCGCCACGCTGAATGATTGCACTGTGACTACTAACGGTGACACGCTCCGTGAGCAGCTTCTACTGACGTCCACAAAGGAGAACATTAAGCAGCGCACAACGCCTACCAATATTGATCTGTATTCGTGGGGCCGTGATGACGCACTGAATGGTTCTGGTAACTTTTCATCTTATTCCGTTGTGAATGGATATGGCGATCTTCCGAATGGCTCTTATCCGATGCAGTGGTTTGCAGATGCATCTCAGCAGAAGGCGCTTACAGGCGTTGTAGGCGTTCTCCCAAGCATTTCGGGTGGAGCGCCTGTCACGTATAACGGCACTGGTACGTTCCCGTTTCTTGCTACTGGGTCCCAGTATTCCTTTGGTCTTGAGACCGCCACTGGAAATTTCTCGGGGGCAACTGGTAGTTCGTGTGGGTTCTATATTGCCAAGCAGGCTAGCGTGGTCGCTGGTTCTACTTCGAACAACGTTATCGTTCCTTATGTCAATGGCCAGCCTGTTTGGACTACAGGCTTTCCGGGCGGTGACCTTGTTTGCATCAATGCTCTTGGTCTTGGAATGTCTGCTAATTTTTACAGCCCGACTAGTGCATTTTCGGTGGTTGGCCCGGCAGCGGGTGTGACCCAGACTCTGACTCTTCTTAAGTCGGTGCCGCCGTTTTGCATGATTGGTGCGCGTCTTTATGTGATGGGCACTACGGCTTCGGGTGTACAGCCTACACCTATTGCATTTGTTGCTGGGCTTCTGTCTGGTTCCCTTGGTGCGGCTGGCTCCACGTACAATCTGTGCTGCGCTGCTGCACTGAGTACTACTTCTAACCTCTGTCTGAGTGCTGGATTCCAGGTTACAAACGGTCCCATGCCTGTTTTTGGATCCGTTACTGTGGTCGAGCCCCTGGTTCTCTCCCCTCTGATTTGGGCGGACAGCGCGGAGTTCCAGACTGTTGGTCTGTATGGAATGACTAACATGCAGTTTGTTCTCAACTTTACTGCATCGCTTGGTACTGTCTTTGCCGCGTCAAACCCGGCTGCGTCTTCAATTGTTAACGCCCAGCTTCTCACTCTGCCGTATTGGGTTGATGATCTGACGAAGCCCACCAACAATTGCGGTAATATTATCCGGTCGTCTAATCTGCGCACTGTGATTAGCGATCTCACATGGGGTTCGTCTGCGAATCAGTATGGCCCGTGGACCAATCCTACGCTGTTTGTTGCTTTCCTGACCCCCGGTCCTGACATTACGCTCCCCCTGGTGTCTACTGTCCCGTATGTTGAGTTTCCGCGTTACGTGAAGACGCTGTCGGGTGCGACGTTCTCGGGTACGCAGAGTCTTGGCACGCAGACAATTTCTCTCACGTCTATTCCTGACATGATCATGGTTTATGTGAAGCCAGCAACCAAGGGCCCCAGCCAGCTGGACCAGTACATCCCTATCCAGAACGTATCCGTTACGTTTGATAACTTTAGTAACCTGTGCTCTGGCTTCCAGCAGTTCAACCTCTATGAGTCCGCGGTTGCTGCTGGACTTGATATGGATTGGCACCAGTGGCGTGGTTTTACGCAGGGCGCGCTGCCGTCGCTTGCGCGCACCAATGCACAGCTTGATGCCGTTACAATTTCCCCTAAGTACAAGCAGACGGGTTTCACGCAGCTCAGTGGTGGTCCTATTCTGCTGCGTATGGGTCACGACGTGACGCTCAGCCCCGGTCTTGCACCGGGGTGCCTCGGAAACTACTCTATCCAGGTACAGGTCCAGACTTCCAATCCGTGGGGTTTCTATGATTACATTAACTCTGCAACTATTACGCTCATTGCAATCAACACTGGTTTCTTTGAGACTGTGCGCGGCCAGTCTGCCATCCGCAAGACCATTCTCAATAGTGCGGATGTCGAGGCTGCAACTCCGGAGTCTGGTGTTACGAAGACCCACCTGAATCGCCTTGTTGGTCGTGGGTCTGGTGCCTACATGACTGGCGGCTCTACTCACACGGGTCTCTGGAAGTCCATGATGGGTCGGATTGGCAAGCACTCCGGTCCTAGCGCCATGGGTATTGCCCAGGCTGCTCACGCTGGCATGAAGCGCGCGCACTCCTCCGGACTTGTGTAAAACAATCGCAAAAATGAAGTCTGTTGGTTCGCGAGCTGAGGTGTTCCACGGAAACGCAAAGCGCACTTCTGGTAGGCTTACAAAGGATGACCTGATGAAGAACGCCGCGGGACGAATCGTGTCAAAGCGCAAGCATGCAGCTGGAAAGAAGGCTCTTAAGTATCTACACGCAAAGGGTTACATTGCAGTTAAGGGTGCATTTGGTAGTAAGAAAAAGGTTTGATGGTTGTGCTTTCCAAATGCCCAACAACCATAGCATTGGTGCGCTGGGCGCAGCAAGACGCGGCTACCCAATAGGGATGATAGGATAGCCGTAATACTCATCTTGGTTTTGCGCATCTCCGCAGTGGTAATATACCGCGTGCTGACGTAGTGCGGTCGTGTGTTTGTGTGGTATGCCATTTGAGATTTAAAGCTACCAGCGCAGGGTGTTGTTGTGCTGCGCGCGCGCCGGCCCGCGCCGCCTAGGGTTAGGGTTAGGGTTAGCTAGGGTTAGGGTTAGCCACACAG
>Ga0114975_10000397_pt1 | contig 32804 bp, 31 predicted proteins | sample S_130626_EF_Meta_FD_87031 | JGI IMG/M metagenome (GOLD analysis project Ga0114975, IMG submission 87031) | Freshwater microbial communities from Lake Simoncouche, Canada to study carbon cycling - S_130626_EF_MetaG | ecosystem: Environmental > Aquatic > Freshwater > Lake | place: Lake...
ATCATCATTACTGACCACGGTCGCGAAACGGTTGTCGTCATGAACGCCGCGCTCGCGAAGCTCGCACTGCAAGTGCTCGAAGACGCGCGTGACGTCGAGGAAGCCACAAAGGCTCTCGAAGAATACCAACGCACCGGAGTTTCCTACACGCTCGAGGAAGTGGCGGCCGAGCTGGGCATTGAGCTTGACTGAAAGTTTCACCGTCTCGTTCCTGCCAAAAGCGCGCAAAACACTGTCCAAACTCCACCCAGACGTCAAGCGGAAAATCACATTAGCGACGCAAGCGCTTGAGCAAAACCCACATCCCCCAAAATCTAAGCGGGTCATCGCGCCTACCGACATGTATCGAATTCGCGTTGGCGATTATCGCGTCATATATGCCGTCGAAAAACACCGTTTAGTCGTGTTGGTCATCGCTCTCGGACACCGTCGCGATGTTTACCGAGGCCTCAAAGGCTAAAGCGCCGCGATTCGCGTCAAAGCCTCGGTGAGGATTTCCGGGCTGGTCGCAAAGTTGATGCGAATGTGTTGGGTGTACTGAGGACCCAGATCTGTCCCGGGAACGACCGCCACCCGACCCTGGTCGAGAATCTTCACCCACGGCCTGTCCCCCAGGTTCAAACCAGAAACGTCGACCCACGCGAGGTACCCGGCTTCGGGCACCATTTCCAGTCGAGCGCCGGGCAGCAGTCGCGCCAACTCGGTGGCCAGATGGTCGCGTGCGACCGCGATAGTTTCCATCGTTGCGTCGAGCCACGGGGTGCCGTCACGGAAGGCCACCACCATGGAAAAGGCTCCCAGTAGTGACGATCTCCAGTGCATGGCTTCGGGCAGTGGCTTCAGAAGTTCGGCGCCGCGTGCTCCGTGACCAAGAATGAACGCCGCCTTGAGTCCCGCGAGATTCCACGATTTCGATGAGGACGTGACGAGGACGCCGGTGCGTTCCGCCGCCTCCCCGACCGAAAGATAGGGAACGAATTCTGTGCCGGGGTAGGTCAGCGGTGCGTGAATCTCATCGGAGATGACGACGGCATCGTGTCGGTCCGCCGCCTCGGCAAGCGCGGTGAGTTCCTCACGAGTAAACACTCGGCCGAGCGGGTTGTGCGGGCTGCAGAGAAGGAAGTGCCCGACACCGCGCGCAAATTCGCGTTCGATCCCGGCTACGTCAAGTCGGAAATCGGCGGTGAGGGGAACGTCAACAATTTCGATGCCCAGTTCCTCAAGCCAATGCCAGAAACAGACATAGACCGGCGACGTGACGATGACGCGCGAAACGTTGTGTGCGCGCAGAAACTCGACGGTTGCGACCCCGACGTCGGGCGCGAGTTTCGCACTGGACGTGTCGGGAGTCCACCCCCACCGCTTCTCGGCGAACGCGGTGAACGCCGGGGCAAGCTCGGGTAAGGGACCGAGGTACCCCATGTCCGAGGTGGCAATCAGGTTCCCCAGAAACTGGCGAATTGGTTCGGAAACCGGATAGTCCATTTCTGCGACATGCAGCGGGATAACGTCTTCCGGGTATCGACGCCACTTCGCGGAATGGCGGGTGCGCAGCGTCTCTAGGGATTCGGCGGCAATGTTGGAATCGGTCACGCACCGAACTTAGCACTTCGGGTATTCTGGTGGCATGACTCTAACCGTTGGCCAACAGGCACCCGAATTTACCCTCCCCGACTCGGAAGGGAAACTCCACTCGCTCAGCGACTTCGCTGGCAAGAACGTCATCGTGTATTTCTACCCGAAGGCGTCAACCCCCGGTTGCACGACCCAGGCGTGTGACTTCCGCGACAACATGGCTGCGTTGACGGCCAAGGATTACGTGGTCATCGGGATTTCGCCCGATTCGGCCAAGGATCTGCAGACCTTCATCGACAACGAGTCGCTGCCGTTCCTTCTCCTCGGTGACACGTCCAAGGAAACGCTGAACGCGTACGGCGCATTCGGCACCAAAAACATGTACGGCAAGGAAGTTCAGGGCGTCATCCGCTCGACGTTCGTCATCGACGAGAACGGTGTACTCACCCACACGCTGTACAACGTGAAGGCGACGGGTCACGTCGACAGCCTCCGCGAGAAGCTCGGCGTCTAAAGACTGTCGGCCGACGTTCGTTCGGCGGTTGTTCCGCCCTGCGAGTTCAGCGGCAGCGGTGGAGAGATAACCCACAGCACTTGGCTTTCCGTGCTGAGCGGGTTCCACCAGTTGTGAGGCGTGCGTGCCGAGAAGGTGGTCGAGTCGCCCACGCCGAGTGCGCGTTCGTCTCCACCGATGTCGATTCGCAGTTCACCCTGTAACACGACGACGAAAATCGATTCGGCCTCGAGTGTGTAGTGGCCGCCCGACCCACCGCCCGGTTGCATTGTCGTTCGCATGACCTGAACCCATTTTTCTTCGAGGGGCGTCATGAGGTATTCCTGCAGGTCGACCCCGCCCATATAAAGTGGGATGCCTCCGTGAACGACGGGCTCGTCGGGGTAGGTGAACAGCGAACTGATCGTGATCCCCAGGACATCGCAGATGCGCAACAAAACTGGCACCGAAACCCGTGTCTTGCCCCTCTCCGCGAGGCTGAGAAATCCCTTGGTCACACCGGCTGAGTGGGCTACCGAGGTGACGGTGAGGCCGCGCAACTCACGCGCCGCGCGCAGTGCAGGACCGACTTCTTCCATTCCGCCACTCTGCGAACTCTCGACCATTGCTCCATTCTGTCGTATGCGCAGCGAGCCTATTGTTTTATGGCATAAAACCTGCGACGATGTGGTCGACGGGAAAGTGAATACTTTCCAGACGATGGAGTCACACATGAAGGCAGTAATGTTCGACGGAAAATCCGTCATGTACACGGATGTCGAACTGGCCGAACCCCAAGCGGGCGAGGTTCGCGTGACTGTTACCGCCGCCGGAGTTTGCCACTCAGACCTTCACGTCCTCCGCAGCGAATGGGATGTCCCGCTGCCTCTGGTCATGGGCCACGAAGGCTCCGGAATTGTCGACGCGGTCGGCGAGGGGGTCACCACCCTCAAACCCGGCGACCACGTCGTGCTCTCGTGGGTTCCCTCCTGCGGAACCTGCCGCTATTGCGTCCTCGGCCGCCCGTCGCAGTGTGAAATCGTTGCGAACGTCGTCGCGGTCGGAGGAGTCCTCTACGACGGAACAAGTCGTCTCTCTAAAGATGGCGCGCCCGTCCACCACTACCTTGGCGTTTCGTCGTTTGCCGAGCAGGTCGTCGTCCCCGAATCGGGAGCGATCAAGGTTCGCGACGATGCTCCGCTCGATGCCATCGCCCTTGTCGGCTGTGCCGTCGCCACGGGTGTCGGGGCGGTTCGCAATACCGCCAAACTAGAGGCCGGATCCACCGCCGCGGTGATCGGGTGTGGCGGTGTCGGTCTCTCCGTCATTCAGGGTGCTCGCCTCGAAAAGGCCTCGGTGATTCTTGCCGTTGACGTTGCCGCCGACAAACTCGAACTCGCGCGCAAACTGGGTGCAACGCACACACTGCTGGTGACTCCGGGAATGGATGTTCCCGCCGAGATGAAGGCCCTCGTTCCCCAAGGACTCGATTACGTGTTCGATGCAATCGGCAAGATCATCACCACCGAACAATCCATCCAGGCACTGGGACAGGGCGGCTGTGCTGTCGTGGTTGGACTCCCACCCACGGGCCAGACAGCTCAATTCAACCCACTCGTCCTCGCCGAGGCAGACCAGCGCATCCTCGGATGCAACTACGGCTCCACCGTTCCCCAACGGGACATTCCCCGACTCGTCGACGAATTCATGTCGGGCGAGTTGGACCTCGAATCCATGATTTCGGCCCGTCGACCACTCGACGAAGCCGAATCGGCACTAGCAGACCTCAACGCCGGTGCCGCGTTACGACAGCTCTTGCTGCCGTAATTCCAACTAACTGGAGGAAACAATGAACACACCACAGGATCACTCCGGCGGATTAGCGCGACGCAGCGTCACCCCGTTCGAGGTGCTCGCGCAAAGTGTCGCAAACATTGCGCCCAGCGCGGTCATCGCTTTCACCCCCATGTTCATGGCCGGCTCAGCCGGAAACGGAGCATGGTTCTCGTTCGCCATCGGTATGGCGATCATTCTCATCATTGCGAGGTCCGTCACATCCATCGCGCGTCGCCGCGCTGGTGCCGGTTCGCTTTACTCGCTTATCCGTCCCGCCATTGGTCCGACCGGCAGTTTCATCACCGGCTGGGGACTGTTCACCGGCGCAATCTGTATCGCTGCGGGTTCACTCGCCGGCGCCGGATTCTTCGCCTCGGAATTCCTCAAGGGATTCGGCATTACGACGTTTGACAGCATCACCGGTCAAATCGTTCTCGACGCCCTTCTGCTCGCCGTAGCGATCTGGGTCACTATCTCGAGTGTTCGAATCGCTGCACGCGTTTCGGCAATCCTCGAAGTGCTGTCCATCATCGTCATCGTCGTCGTGCTCGTCATCGTTCTCGTGCAGAGCGGAAACATCGTCGACATGAGCCAGCTGACACTCAGCGGTGCAACGGTTGACGGCATGGTGTTCGCGGTCGTCCTCGCAATCCTCGGGTTCGTCGGTTTCGAAAGTGCCGCATCACTCGGTGAGGAAGCCAAAGACCCCTATAACGCGATTCCTCGTGCAATCCGCGGTGGAGCGATCTTCGCGGGTCTGCTCTACGTCTTCGCAACGTACGCACAGATCGCGTCGATCGAGGGTGGAGCTGCGGGTCTCGCTGCTTCGGGCTCACCGATGGACGCTCTCGCAACGCAGTACGGCCTCGAAGCATTCGTGCCGGTACTCAACCTCGGCTTCACCGCGTCATTCGTTGCCGTAGTCATGGCCTGCATCACCGTTGCCGGTCGCCTGTTGTTCTCGTGGGGTAACGAAGGCATCATCGGAAAGTCGTTCGGTAAGGCTCACCCCAAGTACCGTACGCCGGCAAATGCAATCCTGTGGACCATCCCGATTGTCTTTATCCCGACGGCCTACGAACTCTCCATCGGAGAGGTCCCGCTCAACATCACCACGTACATCGACACCATCGGCGTATTCGGTTACATGATTGCGTACCTCCTCGTGTGCCTCTTCGCTCCCGTCTTCCTCAAGAAGGCTGGCGTCAAGCAGGTCCTCCTGACCCAGGTGCTCGGCTTCATCGGTGCAGCTGCATTGGTCTACGTCTACTGGGTGAACATCGTCGGTACCGTTGAGCCGTTCAACCAGCTTCCCGTCTGGTTCGCAGCGTCAATGATCGTGGGTATCGGGTTCTTCCTGGTTGTTCGCGCCAGCAACCCGAAGGCCGCCGCAATGGCGGGAACCTTCGCGGACGACAACACCGAGAAGGTCTCCTAACCGAGGTCTTTCAACAAGAATTTGGCGGGGTCGGGACAGTACGTCTCGACCCCGCCAAATCGTTAAGGAGTTACGCCACCGTTGTGTTGAACAGTGAACCGATTGCGAACGTCACCGCGAGCGCAGCGGCCCCACCGATAACAACGCGAATCACGGACTTGGCCATCGAGCTTCCGCCAAGGTAGGCGCCGGCGGCGCCGGTTCCCGCGAGTGCGATGATCGACGCGATGATCGTCGCGGGGATGCGGTACTGCTCGGCAGCGAAAATGACCGTCAAGAACGGCAACAGGGCTCCGGCGAAGAACGAGATCATGGACGACATCGCAGCAGCCCACGGGTTGACGATGTGGGCTTCGAGGATGTTGAGCTCAGCCTCGAGGTGAGCACGGACGGGGTCATGGTCGGTCAATTCCTGCGCAACCTTCTTGGCCGTGGCGTGAGACAAACCTTTGTGCTCGTAAATTGATGCGAGTTCGGCCAGTTCCACTTCGGGCTGGTCGATCAACTCCTGCTTTTCCTTCGCAATAAGCGCGAGCTCACTGTCGCGCTGGCTGCTGACCGAGACGTACTCGCCCAGTCCCATGGAAATCGCGCCGGCCGCGACACCCGCAACCCCGGCAATCATGATGGGGCCAATGTCGGTGGTTGCCGCAGCGACACCAACCAGCAGGGCGGCGATGGACACGATTCCGTCGTTCGCACCAAGAACCCCGGCGCGCAGCCAGTTCAGTTTGGACAGGTGCGAAATGCGGTGCGGTTCATAAGCGGTCATGGGTCAAGTCAACCAACAATTCGCCGGGTAATCCAGAAAGGTAAGCCTTACTTGCGCTCGAGGTGTGCGGTGACACTCTTTGCGAACAACATGGCCGCGGTGACCAGAGCGGCGGGAATTCCGATGACGAGGGCTAAATCGACGCGCGCGTCGGCGCCTTGGCCCGTTGCAATCGCGATTCCCACGAACAACATCTGCCACACGACAATGGCCGCGCGGGTCGCGGATCGGCCGGCCCAGAACCCCCGCGTGACCGCTCCGGCCGCCAACGCGGAAATCCAGACGAGGACGTCGAAGAAGACAGAGCCTCCGAGCGATAGCGACGGAGAGGTCAGTGTTTCGTAACTGAAGAGTGCCGCGACGCCGAGGAGCGCGGTGGATTGCAGCGACAAAACAAGAGTCAACAGAACGATGAGCAGGCGGCGGCGGTTTGAGGTCACAAACTATTTTCTCAAAAACCCTTGACCAATCTGACCATTCGTGAGAATCTAATAGAGGTTGTTGTTTGCGCCCGATGGTGTGCGCAGTTCCCAACCCTTCCATCAATCACTCGTCGCCCTGCAAGTGGGGTGAAATCGTTGGTCCGATTACGTGCCAACAACAACATGAAGGAGAACACCATGGATTGGCGCGATAAGTCAGCCTGTCTCACGGTCGACCCGGAACTTTTCTTCCCCGTCGGCAACACCGGCCCCGCACTCGACCAGATCGAGAAGGCGAAGGCTGTCTGCGGCGGATGCTCCGTCGCAGAGAACTGCCTCCAGTACGCGCTCGAGACCAACCAGGACTCCGGTGTTTGGGGTGGGCTCAGCGAAGACGAGCGTCGCGCGCTCAAGCGCCGCGCAGCTCGTGCCCGCCGAGCTTCCTAAGCATTCACTCGAGACGCCCCTTCGGGGGCGTTTCGTCGTTTAAGCGCGACGGGGTCCGTGAATGAATCGCAGCGGGATGTCGATGACGACGACGGTGCCGCCATTGGCGCCGCGAGTCCATTCAATCGTGGCGGACAGTTCGTTCTCGACGAGTGTTCGGATGATCTGGGTTCCAAGGCCCTGACCGACGGTTCCCGGTTCGAAACCCGGGCCGTTGTCTGCGATGGCGACCCGGAGAGTCGAATCCCCGCGGGTCGCGATGACGTGAACTTCACCAGCGACGACGTCCTTCAGCCCGTGTTCAACTGCGTTGGTGATGAGTTCGGTGAGCACCACCGCAAGCGGGGTGGCAAATTCGGACGGCAATTCTCCGAATTCCCCTTCGATACTGGGGCGAATTGTCGCACCACTGGTGCCCGCCACCTCGGCGGCCAGGGGCGCAACGCGCGCGGCGACCTCGTCAAAGTTCACTGTCTGGGCAAGCCCCGATGCGAGCGCGTCATGGACGACGGCGATTGCTTCGACGCGGCGCATCGCCTGCGCCAGTGCGTCCTTGACCTCGTCCGACTTTGTTCGTCGGCTTTGGATTCGCAAGAGCGACGCGACGGTTTGCAGGTTATTCTTCACCCGGTGGTTGATTTCACGAATCGTCGCGTTCTTGCTGACCAGTTCGCGCTCTTGACGTCGAATCTCGGTGACCTCACGAATTAGCACCACCGAACCGATGCGTTCCCCGGCTTGGGTCAGCGGAATCGATCGCACGGCCAAAACGATGTTCTGGGCGCGGAAGTCGGCCCGCCACGGCACCTTCCCCGAGATAATCATCGCCAGCGATTCGTCCGCGGCAACATCTCCTTCATTTGATACCTGTCGCGCCGCATCGGCGAGGGGAATTCCTTCGATTGAGGATTGATACCCGAGCCGGTTGAACGCCGACAGTGCGTTCGGGCTGGCGTAGGTAACGACACCGTCGCGATCGAGACGGATGAATCCGTCCGAGGCTCGGGGCAGTCCCAACCGGGGGGCGTCTTTGAGGGCCGCGTCTGGGAAATCTCCTTCGGCAATCATCGAGTAAATCTGTTCGGCCGCCTCAATGAACGTCAGCGCTTGACGGTTCGCCGACAGGTCGGCCATCAGCGAGTGTCGGGTCAAGACCGCAATCGGAGCCTTCCCGCCGCGTCGACGCACCGGAATCGCGCGAACACTGTTCGCGGTCTCCTCAATCCAGATGGGCTGGTCTGCTTCGATGATCGTGCCCCGGCGCAAACACTCGGTCAGCAGGTTCGACCACGAATCGGACAAATTTGTTCCGACAATGTCGCGGTAAAAGATGGTGTTCGAATTACCGGGTCGAAACAGGGCCGTACACACGAACCCACCGGTGGTGGTTTCCAGCCACAACGCCATGTCGGAAAACGACAGGTCGGCGATCAGTTGCCCCTCGCGAACAAGGTCGCGCAGCCACTCGATGTCGTCCGCTCCGAGCGTTGTCTGCTCGGTGGCGATTGATGTCAAGGTGGGCACACGACAAGGCTACCTTTTGGCCACGGTGTTCACCTTCGGAATTCGTGCGCGAACGGTCTCCCACACTTCACGCATCGAACCCGACGCCCGTGCAGCGGCATCGTCGATTCCTCCGCGATTGTCCTTGGCAACAACCGCGGTAACTCGGTGTTCCGTAAACCGTCCAATCGCGTCGATTGCTTCTCGAGCTGTCTGTTTTGATGTTTTATTGAGCACGATGAGTGGTTCGGAGTTCAGGTCCGTCAACTCATCGAGACCACGAATAAATCGTGAGATTCCAACCGCATCACTGTGGCCAACAGCGACGACCAGATCCGAATCTGAAATGATGGCGCGAGCCGTGCCGTCTCGTTGGGGCGCGCCGTCAATCCACTCGTTCTCCTCGATTCCCGACCCAACATCGGCGATAACCAGGTCGACCATCCCCCGCAGATGTGCAATGGCCCCCCGCGCCTTGGGGGCTGCGGTTTCTGCCCAACGCGATGCCCGCGGTAAACCGGTCAGCACCCCCAGGCTTCCCTGGAACCGCTCGGGAGTTAGTGCGAGGCGATGGAAATCATTGTCGGATAACTCGCCACGACCTGCCAGACGACAAACTGCAGCGAAACCCGGAACGTCGTCGATAAGCCCCAACCCGATTGCGATTGATGCCCCGCGAGAATCTGCGTCACACAGCATCACACTCAGCCCTTCCCGGGCCGCGAGTACTGCGAGGGAAATGGCGGTGGTCGTTACGCCCGGAGCACCCGCAGGACCCCAGACTGCGACCACGGAACCGCCCGCCGACGGTGCGACCATCTCAGCGCTCGGCGAAGATGACGAAACCGCTTTGGCAGAACTTCGTACCTGAATCTGTTCCACTCGTTCGATGCGTGATACGCCGGTCAAACCGTCAATCCACCGGGACTCCGGCGTATCGGGGGCGAGCGCAAACCCGCTGACCTTCCTTTGGGCTATTGCACCAACGATTTCTGAGGTGAGGAATTGAACCGAACCGTCGACGAGGACCGCGTCAAGTGGCTCGAAATTACGAATCAACTCACGAGCGCGAATGGGATCGTCCGTGCCCCACTGCACGATTGCCCATTCATCAATTTCGGAGACGCGAGCGTGCCAGTCGGCCGGTCCGACAATTCCGATATTCACATCGAGTCAACGCCTTTAGTCGCGATGATTTGGCCGTTTGCACCGAGCGCGGCGAGCAGTGAACCTTCGTCTCGCACATCAATTGACACGTCGACCAGTTCACCTTCACCAAAGCCCCCTCTGCGCACCGCGATGACAACAACATCGTGCGCCGCTAATCGAGGTGGTCGAGAGTTTTCAGCATCAACGAACCACAGCTCGATGCGAGAACCCGAGGCGATAGTGGTCGCTGGCGCAATGTCGAGCGGCACGGCGATAGTTCGCCTTTGCGACGAAGTGGAGTCCAGGGTGTGTTGTGAGACAAGGTCCCCCGCTGCCAGATCGACGGCAGTTCGTTGGCCGACGAGTTCGGGCAGAGCGACAGAGGCAAAATCAATATCCGCCTGGACGCGGGCCTCCGTGAGGTCGTCGCTCGAAATCACGGTCCCTGCCGGGATGAAACGTGCGGCGAGAACCATTCCCGTCCCCGTGGAGTTCTCCGAGACGACCCACACAGTGCCGAAAACGCTTACGCCGATGAGCGCAAGCCCGAGCCATATTCGGGGACTGGGCATTCGGCCGCGCAGTGGGGGGATGTTTAGTCGCATTGTGGCCTCCTCGGGATACATCGTGGTGGGGATGCCGTAAAGGCGCTTCATTTATCCCCAAGTTGCAAATTCCGCAGCGCGTTGACTCGACGGATTGGCATGCTGGCTGCATGAGAGAAGACTTTTTACTGACCCCTACCGATGTAGCCGAGGCTTTGGGATTGACGGTGGCTAAGGTTCACGACCTTATTGACACAGGAGATTTGCCGGCAACGATGAATCGTGGCTGGAAGGTCACCCATTCCAACCTTGCGCAGTTCATCTCGCTGAGCAGATCAGATGCACTCCAGCTTGGACAAGATGTGCCCGCCACTCCGACTTTTGCCGCTTCACGGCCGTTCGAGAACGATGAATTCGATTGAACTAATGGGAATCGAAACGGGGCTCTGATTGACCTGAACGTCAACGGCGTCTTTCCACACCGCTACGAGTCGCCCGCGAAATCCCCCGCGGACGAGAGTGACAGTGACTGATTGGTTTTCTCGTTCGCAGGCTCGCAATCGCGCGCCGATCGTTGCGTGCGGAAAACTTCGAGCGAACGTTTGCGAGCACGTGCACGAACCCTGGTCGAGCATCGCGATGACCGAATGTAACGGAGCAACCACCACAGTCGAGGTGCCACAAAAGTTGCCCTCGATCCAACTGGCTCCCACTCGACCCACGTGGACCGGCTCGAGCGAGGACGAAAGAAACACATCGAGGGGCGATTGTTCACCGCGAATCGCGAGCAAGCGAATGAATGGTATTCGTGCGCGTTCGGCGCGGATCATCTCGCGCCGCTCATCAAGCTCAGCATTGTCGATTTCGCTGTCCCACAGCGACTGATAGCCACTGAAGAAGTTTTCCCACCGCACACTGCGAGGCTATGCGCCTATCTCGCAGCTGAAGAAGTTATCCACATATTGTCAACACGGGTTGCGCGGGGTTGCTGAATTGCGCAAAGGTTATTGCTTTATTCGGTGCATCAGCGCCGAAGCGAATCAGGAATCTAGGGAAAGGAACGCGCATGCCACGACACTCTCTTGAATCAGAACCCGCACGCCACCGACGAGTGGCAGACGTCGAATTCTTCGATGCTCAACCGACACCACGGTCGGAACTGCCCGACCCGAATGATGTGGTCAAGCGATTGGCTCTCCTCGCCTGTGAAATTCTTGCTGGATCACGGAATTTGGACCAAATTGCGCGGTGGGTAACCGATGACGTTTATCGACTGATTGCTGAACGGTCGGTTGATGCGAAGCGCAGACGAGCACAGGCAACAGAATCATCACTCAAGCGGCCACACGTTGCCGTCGTTTCCGCCCACCTTTGCGAGCCACGAGACGGGATCGTCGAGGCTGTCGCTCTAGTCCGCATTGGACCCCGAACGCGTGCCGTCGCTATTCGCTTGGAAGGCCTGGATCACCGCTGGCGAGCGAGTTCACTCGCGCTGTTGTGACTAGTCGGTTTTTTGACCGAAAGCACCGCGGCTGCCACCGGTGGCAGGGGGCTGGTTCGGTCGGATACGCGGCCGCAACTGCTCTGACGGGGGCGTCTGCTTGACCTGCGGCTGGGCGGGGCGCACCTCGGTTTCGCCGTCCTCGTTGGGGGCGGAATACGACAGTTGCGACGGAGCCTGAGGAGCACTGAGTCCGGGAGCCGACATCGCCTCGCCGCCAGCGGCGGGCACAACCTGAACGTCGAGGTTGAAGACGAAACCGACCGACTCCTCGCGGATCAGCCCCATCATCTGCTGGAACATCTGGAAACCTTCGCGCTGGTATTCGATGAGCGGATCGCGCTGCGCCATCGCACGCAATCCAATACCGTCCTTGAGGTAATCCATCTCGTAGAGGTGGTCGCGCCAACGGCGGTCAACCACCGACAGCACAACACGACGCTCTAGTTCACGCATGGCGTTCTCGCCGAGCGAGGTTTCGCGAATGCCGTATTGAACCATCGCGTCGCCAATGAGTTCGCGGGCGACATCGGCGGATGAGATCTTGTCGCCGTACTCACCAAGAACGTCGTGGACCGAGACGGTCACGGGGAAGATCTGGCGCACGTCGACCCACAACTGTTCGAGATCCCAGTCGTCGGAATTGCGGGCGTTGGCGGTGTGCTGGTTGACGACCTCGGTCACCGAGCGTTCGATGAACTGAGTAACGCGTTCTTGAATGGATGCGCCTTCGAGAATCTGGCGGCGGTCGCCGTAGATTGCCTCGCGCTGGCGGTTGAGCACATCGTCATATTTGAGGACGTTCTTGCGAATTTCGGCGTTACGGCCTTCGACCTGAGACTGAGCCGAGCGAATGGCACGCGACACGATCTTGGATTCGATGGCCAAATCGTCGTCACCCGTTCGGCGCATGATGGATTCAGCCGCACCGGCGTTGAACAAACGCATGAGGTCGTCTTGCAGTGACAGGTAGAAACGACTCTCGCCGGGGTCACCCTGACGACCCGAACGACCGCGCAACTGGTTGTCGATTCGGCGCGATTCGTGACGCTCGGTTCCCAAAACGTAGAGTCCGCCGGCCTTGACGACCTTTTGGGCTTCCGTCGCAACCTGCGCCTTGGTCGCGGTAAATACCTCGTCCCATTTCGCTTCGTACTCGTCCGGGGTGTCGTTGGGGTTGAGCCCCATTTCGTGAAGTTTGTGAACGGCCATGAATTCGGCGTTCCCGCCGAGCATGATGTCGGTTCCACGACCGGCCATGTTCGTCGCAACCGTGACGGCGGCAAGGCGACCGGCTTCGGCGACGATTCCGGCCTCTCGGGCGTGGTTCTTGGCGTTCAAGACTTCGTGCCGAATGCCCTTCTGGGCGAGTAGTTTCGACAGCATCTCCGACTTTTCGACCGACACGGTTCCGACAAGAACAGGCTGCCCCTTTGCGTGACGCACGGCTATGTCCTCGACAACCTGGCGGAACTTCGCCTCTTGCGTGCGATAGACGAGGTCGGACTTGTCCAGCCTGACCATCGGCATGTTGGTCGGAATGGGAACAACACCGATCTTGTAGGTCGAGGCGAATTCTGCGGCTTCCGTTTCGGCGGTTCCCGTCATTCCCGACAGTTTTTCGTACAAGCGGAAATAGTTCTGCAGCGTCACCGTGGCGAGAGTCTGGTTCTCGGCCTTGACCTCGACAGCTTCTTTCGCTTCGATCGCCTGGTGGATTCCCTCGTTGTACCGACGGCCGGCGAGGATTCGACCGGTGTGCTCGTCAACGATGAGAACTTCGCCATTCATGACGACATAGTCTTTGTCCTTGCGGAACAGTTCCTTTGCCTTGATCGAGTTGTTGAGGAACGAGATAAGCGGCGTATTTGCGGATTCGTAGAGGTTGTCAATTCCGAGGTAGTCCTCGACCTTTTCAATTCCCGACTCGAGCACACCGATCGTGCGCTTCTTTTCGTCGACCTCGTAGTCTTCGCCCGCAGTCAACTTTTGGACGATCTTCGAAAACTCGGTGAACCACCGGTTCGCTTCAGCGGAACCCGGCCCCGAAATGATGAGCGGGGTACGTGCCTCATCGATGAGGATCGAGTCGACCTCGTCAACGATGGTGAAGAAGTGTCCGCGCTGGACCATGTCCTGGCGCTGCCACGCCATGTTGTCACGCAGGTAATCAAACCCGAACTCATTGTTGGTGCCGTAGGTGATGTCGGCCAGATATTGCTGGCGTCGTACTTCGGGGGATTGGTTCGACAGGATGCAGCCGGTCGACATTCCGAGGGCGCGGAAGACGCGGCCCATCAATTCGGACTGGTACGACGCAAGGTAGTCGTTGACGGTAACGATGTGTACGCCGCGCGACGGGATCGCATTCAGGTAAGCGGCTAGCGTTGCAACAAGGGTTTTTCCTTCACCCGTCTTCATTTCGGCGATGTTCCCCAGGTGAAGCGCGGCGCCACCCATCAACTGAACGTCATAGTGGCGCATTCCGAGGGTGCGCTTGGCTGCCTCGCGGACTGCGGCAAAGGCTTCGGGAAGCAGGTCATCGAGCGATTCCCCGTTGGCGTAACGCTCGCGGAATTCGACGGTCTCGCCGCGCAGTTCGTCGTCGGTCAGGTCGGTGAACGCGGCTTCAATCGCATTGATCGCCTGCGCATAGCTCTTGAGTTTGCGCAAAATAGCGCCTTCGCCGACGCGCAGAACTCGCTCGAGAAGATTGGCCACTCGGAACTCCGTTTCACCCGGCCGACGCTCACGGGAGGCGCGACGGCATACGCACTATCTTACGGCGAACGTGCGCCGGGGGCTTTCGGTGTCACGAAAAATACGCAGAATTGCCGAGCGGAGCGCCTGGCGACGGCACAACCGCCAGCACGACGATGGCCACCACCTCGCAATGGAATGAGGAGAGTGCGCTCATCGCCGCCCGCATTGACGCGCCCGTGGTCAGAACATCGTCGACAAGGATTACCCGGGACACCCCGGGCTGACGCGCAGTCATCGTGCGGTGACGCGCGCGTTCATTAGCGCTTCTGCCCTTTTGTGTGCCGGCATCCCGAAGCCGCAGAACATTGAGCGATGGGCGACCAAGCATGCGGGCGATCACTGGTGCGAGACCGTAGCCTCGACGCCGAAAACCAGCCCGAGAGGGTGGGATGGGAACAACGGGATCCGACGGAAGGTTGGCCGCCAGCCTCACCAAGGCGGGCGCGAAGGCTCGCAGAATTGCGCGAGAACGAAAATTCTTTGCTGCTCTTATGACGTGCCGCAGCGTGCCCGAATACCAACCCAGTGCATAAACGGGAACCCCATCGAGAACGAGGCGTGGCCGGTCACCCTCGACCACTTGTAAACGACACGTTCGGCACAGGTGACTGCCCGGTGTGCGACACACGGCGCACGTCGAATCGAGGAAGACAGAAGCCCACATGATCCAAGCCTGTCGACGCGTGGCCCCGCAGTAGCACCGATGCGCCCGATTCTGGGGACAAGTGCCGCTAGTGCTGCGTTGCTAGCAAATCGGCGGTCAAACCGATGGATTGCCACCCACCGGCGCGCGGCTGCCACAGTTGTCCGTCTCTGCTGCGAATGACGAGTTCGGAGCGCCCGTTGCCCCCGACAATCGTGGCGGGCGAGGTCGGCTGACCGATTGACGTCGTGATTCCCCCGACCGACGCGAGCTCGACGGTGTACCCCGACACGGTGCGGGTGATCACGGCGAGGTTGAGAGCATCCGCCCACGCGATGTCGATGATTGACGCGCCCTCGATCGGAAGGCGATGGAAACCGCTCACTGCGGTAACCCGGCCTTCGGCGTCACGACCAATCGACGCGACGTACAGTCGGTGTCCAGCTGTTGACTCGACAGCGACGGCCAGCCGCGCATCCTCGCGCGACACCTCGAGTGACACGATGCGTCCCTTCGAACCCCACGGCCCTTCGATGCGGTTCGACGCCCCTGCCCCGAAGACGCGAATGACTGCAGGGTTGTCGGGCGACACCCACCACACAGAATCGCTGCCGTCTATCTGGGGTTCGACCAACGACGGGGTGTTCGAGACACGCAACGTGGAATCCCCCACGAAATAGACGCTCGAGGCGGTTCCGACCGCCGCGACTCCCGTGTCGTGGAAAGACACGGAGACCGGCGCGAGCTCAACGACTCGGTCGGCGATGCGACCGATCGGGTCGACTCGGCCACCGACCGCGAACCCGAACTCCCCCTCATTGACGATGAGCGGGTTTTCATTAACGAGAGGATTGAGGGCCTCCGCGGTCGTCAGTGTTGGGGTGATGGACAAAATCGCGCGGTCGACCGTGAGCGCAACGGTTGAAATGCCGGCGATGGCCTGAAGGCTGACCGACATCTGCGACAACATGGCGCGCTGATCATCGCTCGTGGCGTCGAGCACTTCCCGCGACACGTCAACGAGCGCGCGGCCGTCCTCAATTTCAACGGGGGACGCGACGAGCGTCGCGGTTTCCGGAAACGCCGTCGAGGAGTAGGACAAGAATTCACTCGGCCCGGCAATCACCGCTCGCGCGACCTCGGTCGCCGGGTCTCCCGCTCGAGGGAAATACCTCAGATCAGGAACGAATTGCGTTCGAGACTGATTGTAGAAATACACCGCATACGACTGATAGACCGACTCGAACGTCGTCGCACTGACGAAGACGGCGTCCGGTGCCTGCAGGATTCGCCACTCCCCGTCTACTTGGTCGAACTGGAACGCGAAGCTCTGTGACGCACCCGCGTCCTCCGGTGTATAAAATCCGCCGCGCGTCACGCGAGCATCGACGGTCGTCGAGAAGGAGAGCTCCGTGGCACCAACAGACGCCACCGATGACCCACCACCGCGCACGATTGACTCCTGCAGGGGGTTCCATTCGGCGGCGAGATCATCCGTCAAGAACATTCGTGCAACGCGGTAATTGTCTTGAGCAGCAGCCCCCGCGGCGAGGAAGCCCTCGAGAATCTCTTGCTGAGTTGCCCCGTCAACCGGACCGGATGCCAGGAACTGAACTTGTGTGTCGACCGGGGTTTCGAGCGGTCCGCCGAGTTGAACGGAACCGCTAGTGGGAAGGTTCGTGCATCCCGCGAGAGCGAGAACGAGAAGGGCGAGAAGTGGCTTACGCATCGGAATCCTCCTCGCTGGGGGGAAGCCCGACGGGGGAGACCGCGTCACGGACACCCTCACGGGGAATTGTCAATCGGAAGCAGGCTCCGGCGCCCGGCTCCGCCCAGACGTCGATCGTGCCGCCGTGGAGGGTCGCGTCCCCTTGCGCAATGGCGAGTCCTAGTCCCGTTCCGCCCGTCCGACGCTCACGCGCGGGATCTGCTCGCCAGAACCGGTCAAACACGCGCGCGACCTGCTCGTCGGTCATTCCAACCCCGTGGTCGCGAACCGCAATTCCCACGGCACTCGACGACGAATCGACCCAGACGTCGATCGGTTTCCCTTCGCCGTGGTCGATGGCGTTGGTGAGAAAGTTTTGCAGAATTCGACGGATGCGCCGGGGGTCGAGTTCGATTTCACCGTGACCGCCCGGCGCGTGAAGTCGAACGACCGACCCGCGGTCTTTTGCCAGCGCAGCGACGTTGTCGATGCTCGCCGCAGCGAGCGCTGCAGGAGCGACGAGGGCCATCTCCAGTTCGGCCGCGCCCGCATCGAAACGCGAGAGTTCGAGGAGTTCCGCCAAGGTCACTTCAAACTTTTCGAGCTGTTGGTGCAAAATCTCGGCGGCTCGAGCAGTGTCGGCGTCGAACTGGTCGCGGCGATCAAAGATCATGTTGCCGGCGAGTTTGATGGAGGTGAGCGGTGTTCGAAGTTCGTGACTCACATCGGAAACGAATTGTTGTTGCAGGGTCGAGAGCGTGGCTAGTCGCGTGATCTGCCCCGAGATTGCCTCCGCCATCCGATTGAACGAGGTTGCGAGGGTTGCGGTGATGTCCTCACCCTCCACCTCGATTCGCTCGTCGAGGTTTCCGGCGGCGAACCGTTCGGCTGTCACCGCAGTAGTGACAATCGGCCTGATTGCTCGCGTGGTGACGGTCCACACGATTCCCCCGGTTACGAGCACGAAAAAGATTCCGCCCAACAGGAGGGCGCTCTGAACAAACTGGAGATTTCCCTGGACATCGGATAAGTCATAGACGAGGACCAGGTCATAGCGGCCGGCGGTTGGCACATCGACATTGGCCGACGCCGCTATGCCCGGATCCCCGCTCGGCAGTGCGATCGACTGATAGTGAATTGATTTTCTATCGGCCTGAACGGCATCGCGCAGTTCTTGGGATACAACTTCAATGGGAAACCCGATGGACGACGTGCTAGCCAGGACGTTTCCCGTCGATTGCCCCACCTCGCGCAAGATGGCGAAACCGACCAGTCCCGGTGAATTCGTCGTCGATCGCACCGTTGTTTGTGCCGCTGAGTTCGCGCGTTCGATGTCGATGTTCCCGTCCGTGTCGACCGCGCCATCAAAAACGGACTGGACATTCCCCGTCACGGCCGCGGCTTCTGCGACAACCTCGCTGCGGCGCGACTCAAACAGGTTGCTTTGGATGATGTACGACAGCACTCCCCCGATGAGCCCGACCGCGATTGTCGTCAACAGAAGTGACACCAGCATCATCCGAAGACGTAGCGAGGTTCGCCAACCGGTCTGCGCGAGCCGGACAAGCCGACGCACGATGTTCATGTCGCGCGCGCTTCACCTGCGCGATAGCCAACCCCGCGAATCGTGACAATGATCGTCGGGTTGTCGACGTCGTGCTCGATTTTTGACCGAAGCCGTTGGACGTGGACGTTTACCAGTCGGGTATCGGCCTTGTACTGGTAACCCCAGACGCGCTCCAGCAGTGCTTCACGGGTGAAAACCTCCGCGGGATTAGCTGCGAGCGTGTGAAGAAGTTCAAATTCGAGCGGTGTGAGGCTGATGGCTTCACCGTTTCGGGACACTTCGTGCCCGCGGAGGTCAATGGTTAGGTCCCCGATCGACAGGGCGCCGGTTGAGGTCGGAATCGGTCGGCGCATGCAGGCACGGATTCGAGCAATCAAAACCTTGTCATTGAAGGGCTTCTCCACGTAATCGTCTGCCCCCGCTTCAAGACCCGCGACGATGTCCTGCGTATCGGTTCGTGCGGTCAACATGACAATCGGAGTTCCCGATGTTTTACGAATGGCGCGGCAGACGGAAATGCCGTCAAGTCCGGGAAGGTTCAGGTCGAGCAGGACGAGGTGCGGTTCGTAGTCGACGAAGGTGTCCAGGGCATCGAGACCGTTTGTGGACACACGGGTGTCAAAACCCTCGGCGCGCAGAAACAATTGCACGACCTCGCCAATTCCCGGGTCATCGTCGACAACGAGAATTCGTGGATTCACGTCTGCACCTCCGCTCACGACTCAACCGTTACATTCTGCCGAATGATGGCGAGGGCGTCATCTCGAAGTGTCGCCATGAGTTCGGGAGTCCCCGCTTCAACGTTGAGGCGAAGGAGGGGCTCGGTGTTGGACGGGCGGACGTTGAGCCACCAGAAGTCACGTGTTTCGCCCGGCGCGGGCGGTAGTGACTCGTTGTCGAAAGCGCCCCCCGACACGGTGAGACCGTCAAGCGTGTCAAACTCTCCGCGGCCGGCGAACTCCTTGCGGATGCGTTCCAGGGCGGCGGCAACGTCGGGTACGCGAGTGTTGATCTCGCCGCTCTCGGCATACGGTGCGAACTTTTCCGCAAACTCCGAGAGGGGGCGGGGTTGGCTGCCGAACTCGGCGAGGACGTGCATCGCCGCGAGCATGCCGTTGTCGGCGCTCCAAAAATCTCGAAAGTAATAGTGGGCCGAGTGTTCGCCGCCAAAAACGGCCCCCGTGTCGCGCATGACCTTTTTGATGAGGGAGTGCCCAACGGTTGTTCGGACGGGAAGTGCGTCGGCGCCGCGAATCATTTCTGGCACGATTCGCGACGTGATGAGGTTGTGCAGCACGGTGATGGGAGTCTCGCCCGCCGCACGAACCCGTCCAATTTCTCGCAGCGCGACGATCGCGGTAACGGCCGACGGGGTGACGGGTTCTCCTCGTTCATCAACCACGAAGCACCGATCCGCGTCACCGTCGAACGCGAGACCCGCGTCGGCTCCGTGGGCAACAACCGCGCGCTGGAGGTCGACGAGGTTATCGGGGTTGAGCGGGTTCGCTTCGTGATTAGGGAAAGTGCCGTCCAACTCGAAATACAGCGGGATGATGTCCAGCGGAAGTGCGTCAAGTCCGGCGACGGTGCCGAGCACCGCGGGAACCGTCAGTCCTCCCATTCCATTTCCAGCGTCAACCACAATTTTCAGTGGGCGAATTGGCCTGAGGTCGACGAGCGCGCGAAGATACGCCGCATAGTCCGCGATGACCTCGCGGGATGTGGTCGAACCAGGGGATTCCACTGCCGGAATTCCCGTGTCGAGATAGTGACGGGCGCGATCCCGAATCGCACCCAGCCCTGACTCGAGACTGAGCGGCTCCGCCCCCGCACGGGACAACTTGATTCCGTTATAACTTGCTGGATTGTGCGATGCGGTGAACATCGCGGACGGCATCGACCACGCCCCCGACGCGAAATACACCATGTCGGTGGAACACTCACCGATCGAGACCACCGACGCGCCGCGAGCGGTCGCGCCGCGGGCAAAGGCGTCGGCAAAGCCGGGAGAAGAGTCGCGCATGTCGTAGCCGACCACAACGGATTGCCCGGCGGCCCCAATTTCGTCAACAAAAGCGCCAGCGAGGGCCTCGACGACATCTTCCGTAAGTTCGCTTCCGACGAGCCCGCGGATGTCGTAGGTCTTGACGATGTGCGTCAAATCAACCGGCATTCTCAGCCTCCCTCGTTCCGTTCACGATACCGCACCAATTTCCAGCCCTGCGGGGCGGAAAAGGCTGTCGCGTGCGGAACACACAAATCGAGAGCAGTGGGATCGGTGACGGGACTTAGCTGACCAAGAACCGCAACTTTCGATGCGTAATCGAGTGTCAGTGTGGCGGTGGCGTCGCGCGAACATCCGGGCTTTTGGCATGGTCGGTTCATTGCCTCAAAAGGCTATCGCGCAATGGTTACGCTGGAAGCATGGTCGCCGACAAGAAACCCGCCTCCCGCCACGGGCGTGCCGTTCGGTCGGACGCCCGCGGGATTGCCGCCGCAGATGTGGGCGGGCGAACAGCGTTCTTTGTCGATGTCGCCAAGGACGTCATCAATTACCTCTGTGACGTTCAGCCCGCAAAAATGAATGGCGTCCGCGTCGAAATGGCGTCACTGCCGTCGGGTGACCTTGCCGACGGGCTACCGCGCATGTGGTCGGTCATTCCTGCCGAAAGTCGCGTGATTGTCTATCGCCTGCCGATTGAGCGCATGACCAAACTGCACCGAATGGATGACTGGCATCGACGTAACAACATCGAATCGGCTGTGATCGAGGCTATTGCCGAACTCGTTGGGGATGACCCTTACGAATTCGCACCGAAGCGGTACTTCCCGCACTCTTAGTGCGCGATAACGTGCACCGACCGCGAACCGAGCGGTTCGGTTTGCAGTCGAAGCGTCGCGACTCCACCCCGGGTCTCGATCACGACACTGGACGCAAGCGGCGATTCGCTGTTGACCGCCAGCGCTCCGCGCCCCACCGCAAGCGTCACCGAACCGTGCGCAGCGACGTTCACCGTGGTCGCTTCCCCCGCAGCGGTGACCGTGACACTGGCCTCCGTGTCACCACTGTTGACAATCGCCAACGTTGATGCGTCAACGGGAACGAACGACATTGCCAGTCCGGCCTTCGCGGCAATGCCCGGCGACCACGCCATGTCGGTGATGCGGGACGAGTCCGAATAGGACGAAAAACGTGCGGAGGCGAGTATCGGCACATCGGCGTCTACCGTGATGGTGAAATCACCCGTGGCGAGCTCGTCGATGGCGATGTCCAACACCTGACCTGCTGTGACGGTCGTCTCGACGACGACCGGGTCACTTCCATCGAACGGGGAAACCGTTACGGTCGCACTGCCATCGGTGTCACCCGGAGCCAGCAATCGAACAGTCGTCACGGTGTCGGCATAATCGGGGTCAACTCGAAGCGGGCCAATGACGGATTCCTCGGGTGGGCGAACAATGGGAATGACGACACTCGTCGACGTTTCGACGACGGGCACGATTCGGTCGAGGCCCCCGGGGGTCAAGCCGCGAACGGTAGACACCTGCAGTGTTGCCCAGACGGGCGCACCGTTGCTCATGACGTGCACCACGGGGGACGGCTCGTTGGGGGCAAATCCGGCCACCGAATAGGACTTTGCGGTCCCGGCCGCGATGACGAGCCCCGAGGCGGCCGGTGCTGTTATGGGCCCGTTCGAGCCCCAGAATTCGAGATCTATTCGGGCGTCGACTCCCGCAGCGTTCGAAATGGTGAGTACCGCGTCGCGACCGGTTTGAGTGCTGCCGCCAACAAGCCATTGACTGTTGGCCGGGTCGCCGCACTCCGCCGCAAGGTATCCCGCGGCGATGTCGTTGTCCAGGGTCGCCGATTCAGTCGCCGCAACGGTCTCCGGTGTCGCGTCGTAGGCGATGATCGCACCGAGTGCCTCGGTTTCCGTGAGGAATTCACCCACGCGGTTACCACCCGTGATTCCCGTTGCGACCTTGCCGATTCGAGTCCACGTCGACGCATCGGCAACCGCGGCGAGCACGTTTCCCGAACAACTAAGGTTGCGGGAGACGGCTTCGGGTTCGACCACCGTGGAAACGGCCGGCGCGGACAATGCGAATGGTGTCCAACCGAGAACCGCAACGGCGCCGACGCCCGCGAGCGTTGCGACCGTCACCGCCGCGATGCTGAGAGACCGAACGTTAAGCATCGGTTTCTCCCGTCGACAGAACGAGTTCATCAGTGCCAATCCGACGGCGCGGCAGTGACGTCGGAATCGCGGCGATCAGGGCCACAAGTACCGCGAGTGCAGCACCGACGACATAAACAATGTTTCGGCCGGAGTGTGCGCTGGTCGCCGCTGGGTCTCGGGCAACCACCCACAAAACACCGGTATCCGTCTGACCCACCTGACTCAGACCGGTGTGCGATGCAATCGTCGATACCGCGGGACTGGTTGGGTCGGCCTTGAGTAGCACAAACCGAATGTTCAGTTCGGACGCTGCCGGCACAATGTCGAAGCCGCTTTCGACAATCAAATTTCCGGCAATCGTTGCGATTGCAACCTCGGTGCTCGTTACCTCGCGGCGGGTTGTCGCAGTTGCCGTCCATTCGGTCAGCGTCGCACCGCTGCCGCGCTGCAATTCGGCCACGAGTGCGTCCTCTCGCGGCGTGATGATGAGAGTGCCCACCTCGGGATGAGCTCGGGTTTCCGCCTCGACATACGCGGGAACGGAGCGAATCGGGGACGCCTGTACGAGAGTTGCGCCGACGACGGGCAGAGCAATCGTCGACAGGGAAACCGCAGCAAAAACGGCCAGGACACTCGGCGTTGCGATGGCCCTCACCATTCCACTGGTTGAGGCCAGCACCGCGATTCCCATGATGAGCGCGAACCACAGCGGATCGAGAAGAGCGCCGGGGGCGACGGACACCGTCTGATCCGCAATTCGTGCCAGCGGCAAAGGTGCCAGGGCCTCGAGAGTCAAGGCGCCGACCGATGCGACAGAGACAATTCCGCCAAGTCGGGCGTTACCGGCCACAACAACGACGATGGTCGCAAGGCCCGAAGCAATGACGATAACAAGAACGACGATTCCCGAGATGGTCGAATCCACGAACGGGATCGACGGAACAACCGGCCACAAGTGGAACACGTCCAGCGGCGGGGCGATTGCCGCGGCGGGAACTCCGCGATCCGCAAAGTAGGTAAGAGGGACTCCCACTGCGGCCTCGATGATTCGCGGCCACTCCAACGCGAGCGCGGGAACCAACCCGAGCACGATGGCGGGGCGCCCCACGACAGCGCGCACGATCGTCGCGACGACAATGACGGGAGCGAGTGCAGGAACGGACACCCAGGCGGTCGCCGCCAGCAGGGCAAACCACCCACCCGACACGATCCCTCGCCCACACAGCGCTCTCACGGCGAGCGGGATGGTGATGTGAGCGAGCACCGCACCGATGCGCCCCTCGGCAAGAGCGATGTGCAGCGACGGCACGAGCGTCCAGACCATAGCGACGAGGAACGCGGTGCCGGACTTGATTGTGACTGCGCCCGCGCCGACCCAACCAGCGACGAACGAAAGCGGAACAGCGAGCAGCCACAACACGACAAGCACAAGGTTGGGATCCCACCATGTGAGGGTCGCGAGCGCTGCAACGAGCACTCCGAAACCGTCGGGGGCACTCTCGAGACCGCCGGCGATGGGCGTCCAGGTAGCCCCGACAGAGGCCCACACGGTCAAAATCGAATCCGGAAGCGGAAGCAGGGCACCACCGCTGAGGGCTTCGGCACCCAAATAGTTGTGTCCAAGGATCAGGCCGACCACACCGGCCGCACCGGTCATCCACAAGCCCAACTGACCGAATCCGAGTCGAGGCTCCGTGTCCAGTGCCTCAAGCGCGGCGCGCCGATCGTCGCGTTCAAGTGATCGGCGACGAGCCATGTCCGTTCGCGTCACAAAGAGTCGACCACGATCAATCGGTTGGGTGGACGTTCGTGCAATCGCGCGACGAGATGCAGCGATGGCGCCAATACGCGCAACTCCGGCGACGGTGCCGGCTAGTTCCGCGAAGGGGTTGGGCTGTTTTCGGACAAATCGCGCAAGGCCTCGTGCAGAAGCGCCGGCCAACATACTGATTCCGCGGAACGGTGAGACGATCGCGGCGAGGTAGGACAGGACGCGGTGCGCCCGAGCCTTTGCCTCCTCCCGCACGATTCGCGCGGGGGATACGTCGCCGAGCGTCGCTTCCAGCGACGATGAGAGCGTCTCGATGACCGCGCTGGGAACAATCTCGACCCGCCAGCCGGCCGCGCGCGCACGGTAACAAAAGTCCAGCGCGCCGTCGACGACATTCAGAGCCGGGTCAAATCCGGCCAGCTCGTCCCACAGTGAACGACGCACGAGCATTCCCGCTTCACCGACACCGAGCACATCACTCTGTCGGTCGTACTGTCCCTGATCCATTTCCCGTTCGGCCAATTGAACGGCAAAACCCGAGCGTGAAATCGACTCGCCCATTTCGCGAATCTCGATGGGTAGATCCGCGTCAAGTTGCTTGGGGCCGACGATTCCGGCTGATGGGCTGGTGTCGAGAACTGCACGCAACGCCCCGAAGGCACCCGCACGCGGGGCCGAGTCATCGCGCACAATCCACAGCAACTCACTCGGGTGCGACTCAATCGCCCGCGAGACGGCATCGGAAAGGGCGAGCGTTTCGGGAAGCATGACGACGGTGATTCCTGCTGGGGGTGACAGCTCGGTGCCGCTCAGATTTGCGACAACAATCCCCGCGGTTGGAACCTCGTTCTCCAACGCCGTGAGTACGCTCGCGAGTCGACCCGGGTGCCGTCGTACGACAACGACGACCGCGATCGCGTCACGAGAAACCAAGCGACGACCCTATCGGTTAGCCGCGGCGACGGAACTTGCGGCGTTCACGCTCTGAAAGGCCGCCCCAGATTCCGAATCGTTCGTCATTTTCGAGGGCAAACTCGAGGCACTCGTCTCGGACGGTGCACTGGGTGCAGATGCGCTTTGCGTCGCGCGTCGAGCCTCCTTTTTCGGGGAAGAAGGCTTCGGGGTCGGTCTGCGAGCAGAGGGCGTCGGCCTGCCACGCGAGTGGGTTGTCATCGCCGACAACCTCGTTGCCCGTTCCGGGGACGCCTCGGGTAATCGGATCGGCAAACCAGTCACTCGGGGTGTCGTTGGTGTACTCGGTCATGGGGAGGCCCTTCTGTGGAAAAACTATTGAGATAATTACACCGTTGTTATTCGCAATAGTCAAGTCGAGGGGCCCCGAGAATAGCGGGCGGGCGTGTCGGATTTCAGGCGGTTGCGACGCCACTCGCTACAACAACGACGCCGCGGCCGTCGAACGACACCGGGCCATCCCCGACCTCGATAAAGGCAGCTTGGCCGGGAGTGAGAACTAGCGATGATGTTGCCGTCACGCTTACTTCGCCGTCCAGGACGAGCGCCACCGCGGGGCGCCCAACGGAGACGGCTTGGGGGCCATCGACGGAGATCTCCGTGAGGACACAATCGGGGAAATCCGATCGGAATTCCCTGGTCGCCTCGTCCACCATTGGAACGATGGGGACCGGCTTCTCCTCGGTCCAATCGGCTACCGCGATGAATGCCTCGGCATCGATGTGCTTCGTTGTGAGGCCGCCTCGCAGCACATTGTCGCTGGACGCCATCACCTCGACTCCAAGACCGGAAAGGTAGGCGTGAACTGTTCCCGCGGGGACCGCGAGCGCCTCCCCGGGGGCCAGCACAATGTGGTTGAGGAGAAGTGCGAGGGCAACACCGGGGTCGCCGGGGAATGCGAGCGCGACCAGTCGCGCCGTCGCAACCGCGTCATCAACATGGCGAAGTCCCGTGCTGACCGAAGGGCCGGCGAGAGCACGAGCCAATTGGATCGCGAAATCCTCATGACGGACGATTCCTTCGACCCCACCGCGAACTCCCCCCTCGCACGCGAGGGCGAGCTGGGCGGCACCGGGAACGCCCGCCCCAATCAGGTGAACCAGGATGTCCATTCGTTCACTGGCTGGACGAAAACCACTCAGAGCGGAGAACTCGGTCACGGCTCGGATGATTTCTGGCTTGTGGTTGGCGTCCTTGTAACTTCGCAACGGTGAATCGTGCGGAATTCCCGCCGCGTTTTCGCGGTCGAAACCGGTGCGTGCGGCTTCGCGGGTGGGATGAACCTGGACCGAAAGCGGTGTCGCGACGGCAAGTAACTTGAGGAGAAATACGAGAGGCTCCCGCGTCGCGTCCTCCGCTTCCCACTCGATGAGGGTCTTGCCGTCAACGGCGCGCCGTGCGGGGTTTGCGGGGTGGTCCCCGAACCACAACTCAGCCTCGGGCAGACCAGTCGGTTCAACGCCGCGAAGGTGTGCGAGTGCGAGGGTCGAGCCCCAGGCGTAAGGCCGCGGAGTATTGGTTATCTCGAACACGCGCACTCCTCCAACTCCCCTCTAGGCTAGCCAGCATGAGGCGAATCGTGGCGAGCGAAACACTGACGGTGGCCGTCCTCGTCGTTCTGTTTGCGGGCGACTTCTTTCGCAACCTTGTGACCGTGCCCGGTTGGGTCGCCCTCGCTCTTGCCTGCACGGCGTGGGCAATCGCCGCCCTCGTGATCGAGCGCGTCTCGTGGCGCGCCCTGCCCGTAACCCTTCTTCTCGCTCTCGGGTGGATCGCGGTGTCGCCTCTCTGGTCTCCTTATTCCCTGACATCGGCAGCGCTGACCCTTGGCTTCTTCTTTACGGTGTGCATGGGCGTCGCGCTCGCGTCACTCATGCCCTTCGACCAACTGGTCAATCGCGTGGCCGCGGCGCTGCGCCTGATTCTTGGTGCTTCACTGGTTTTTGAAATCGCCGTCGCCACGAGCGGTAAGCCGCTGTATCCCGTGGGAATGTCCGCACCGCCCGGCACCTCCATCGAACTCGCGTGGAGCCGCGGACTGCTCTTTGTCGAGGGTGGTCGAATTCAGGGAATTGTCGGCAACGCCAATTTGCTGGGAATGCTTGTCTTATTGTTTTTGCTCATCACCCTCGTCCAACTGGCACAACGGCAACGCACGCTGCTCACCGGGGCCGACGCCGCACTCGCTCTTGTCCTTCTCTACAAGACCGCGTCGACGACGGTGTTCCTCGCGGCCATGGCCGTGGCCGGAGTGTGGACTCTCGCGTGGCTAGCTCGACGCCCTCAGCGATTGGCACGCGTCGCTATCGGAGCTCTGCTCGTCAGCGCCGTAGGGGCGATCATCTTCGCCGTTACACACTGGACCACCGTTGCTGCAACCCTGGGGAAATCGCCGGACATGACCAATCGATTCGGCATCTGGGAAGCGGTTCTCGAGCGAATCAACGTCAGGCCGATCACTGGTTTTGGGTTCGTCGGATGGTGGCCAACCTGGGAGGGCTGGTTCGGACTCCACGCGATTCGCAACATTCGGGTGCAACAAGCACACAATGTTTGGCTCGATTTGGCGATGCAGGTCGGCCTTGTGGGAGTTGCCCTCTTCGCCGCGGTCCTGCTCTCGACGTGTTGGATGCTGTGGCGTCGGGTCGCACATTCGTCAGATCCTGCCGGAATCATCGCCGTCGGGTTCATGACCGCCATGACCGTCCAGACGCTCACGGAAAGCCGCATCCTCAGTGAATGGGGAATCGCGATGCTGGTGATCCTGGCAATAACCGCTCGGCGAGACTCACTCGCGCCGTCACGGGAAGAGGCCCCGACAACCTAACCGTTGGCGTCGGGGAAAACCGTCTCACGAACAATCCGTTGTGCCAAATTCCAGTCGGGATAGAGGTTGTCAAACTTCGGAGGCACAAGCTCCGCACGCTGGATGGGTAGCTCGCGGCCCTTCCGCGCAATGTCAAGGAAAGTGCCCACCATCGATTGCGGGACATCGGTCTTGAACAGCGACGTGCTGGCCGAGGCAAGTTCCTGGAAGCGGGCGACAATGACATCCGGCTTGATCTGAGTGAAGATTGCCGTTTCCAGTTGCGCCTGGCGGGCCATTCGGTCGTAATCGTTCGTATCACAGCGGGTGCGGGCGTATCGGAGCGCCAATTCCCCGTCCATGTGTATCGTCCCCGGCTGGAACGTGTACGTGATTGGCTGACCAACCTTGCAGACGTTGACGCGCGCGTCGAGTGTGATGTCAACACCGCCCAGAGCATCGACCAGTTCGCTGAAGCCGGCCATATCGATTCCCACGTAGAACTGCACCGGCATCCCGGCGATAGCTTCGACCGAATCGCGGAGTGCTTCGACACCGGAATCCGTGCTCGAGCTGATTTCGGGATAAAGCTCGGGGTGGTCAAGGCCGTAGGTGTAGACGTAAGCGAGGAGGCAGTTATCGCCGCAATTGAAACCGTCCGGATAGTCCCTGAGCATGGGCGAGTTGGGGACAAACGGCGCGTTGTAGAGGTTGCGCGGCAGGCCAATGATGCTGACCTGTCCGGTGCGTGCGTCGACGGTCGCAAAGCTCATCGAGTCGGTTCGGCGGCTGATTCGGCCCGTGCCGGCGTCCCCGCCGATGATGAGGAAGGTATAAACGCCCTCGACGGGTTCCACGAACTCGGAGCTGTCTCCGAAAATCCGTGCGAGCACATCACGTGAAATCCCCGTGACAATCGACGCGTACGACGCGATTCCGGGCGGGACGATGATGGACACGGCAAGAGCTAGGGCAACCCACACCTTTGCGCGTGACCCGACATAGACGAATCGCACTAGGCGGAAGGTGTCAACGGCGGCAACAAACCACACAAGAGCCACGAATACCAACCCGATTTGCAGGCCGAGGAGTCCCCACCACGACGTTGCAATGGTGAAGGCGACCGCGGGCAGGTAGGTGTTGAGCAGCGCGCCGATCGCGATGACACCCAACAGTGACAACCACGACCCAAAAAGGAACCGGCCCAATCGTCGATTCCCGGCGACCAGCTGCGCTGAACCGGGCACGATTGCCGAAAGGAAAATGAGCCACCAAGCACGACGCGTCATGACCGACGGGTTACGCAGGTCGGGGTTACGGATCGGCGAGGTCAGAGTCACGACAGTGAGTCTTTGAGTGCGGTGTTCTTTACTGCGACCATGTCGGCGAGGTCAACCGCATAGGCGTCAAGTTTTTTTGCGAGCACTGAGTCGGTCATCGCCAGCATGCGCAGCGCGAGAAGCGCCGCGTTCTTGGCATTTCCTATCCCGACCGTTGCGACAGGAATCCCGGCGGGCATTTGAACAATGGACAGCAGGGAATCCATTCCATCGAGTGCGTCCAGCGACACCGGCACACCGATGACGGGAAGCGACGTGACAGAAGCAAGCATTCCGGGAAGGTGCGCTGCGCCACCCGCTCCGGCGATCACGATGGAAAAACCGTTATCGCGAGCCGCCTTTCCCCACTCAATCATCGCTTCGGGGGTTCGGTGCGCGCTCAGTACCTGCACGTCGCTGGTAACTCCAAATTCGTCGAGGACGTCCTTCGCGGCGCTCATGACGGGCCAGTCAGAATCTGACCCCATGACGATGGCAACGAGCGGCGTACTCACTCGCTAATGCTAGTTTGCGGGGGCAAAAATCGTTGCAGCGGCTCGCGCGCGGTAGACGACGTCGTCCAACTCGATGCCTACCGTCGTCACGTGACCGACCTTGCGACCCGCGCGCGGTTCTTTCCCGTAGTTGTGAATCTTGACGCCGCTCTGGTCATCGAGGTGACGGTAACGGTCCATGTCCATCGCGCCGAAAACGTTGACCATTGCCGCCCACGGTTGCCGCGATTCGGTGCTGCCGAGAGGCATATCCGCAATTGCGCGGAGGTGCTGTTCGAACTGACCCGTCACGCTGCCCTCAATCGTGACGTGCCCGGAGTTGTGCGGGCGCATGGCGAGTTCGTTGATGAGGATCCGCTCGTCGGTGGTCTCGAATAGCTCAACAGCGAGAACCCCGATTACACCGAGTCCGTCCGCGATCGTCCGGCCGATGTGCGCCGCGGCGTCGATGAGTCGCTGGCTGGCGTTCGGGGCGGGCAAAATGACTTCGGTGCAGACTCCGCCGGATTGAATCGTTTGCACAACCGGCCAAGTGGCGATGTCGCCGGACGGTCGTCGCGCAACGAGTTGTGCCAGTTCGCGAGCGTAATCGACGAGTTCCTCGAGCAAAACGGGACCGGCCGTGAGCCACTCGGCGATTTCTGACGCATCCGTGATGACGGAGACGCCCTTGCCGTCATATCCGCCGCGCGGAGTCTTGGCGACGACTCGACCGCCGTTTTCGGCAAGGAACCGGGTGACGTCGTCCGCCGTTTCGGCGCGCGCCCAAACGGGAAGGGGTAGTCCGAGAGCGGCGAGGACTTCACGCATGTGGAGCTTGTCTTGCGCGGCCGCCAGGGCGGATGGGCCCGGCCGAACGGCAACGCCGGCGGCACTAAGGGCCTCGAGGACGGGAGTCGGCACGTGTTCGTGGTCAAAGGTGACGATGTCGACGTCACGAGCAAACGTGAGAACGGCATCCACGTCACGATAGTCACCCACTGCCGTGGCGCGGTCCCGGGCCGACGATTCGGCAGTTTCGGCAAACACGCGCAGGTCGATTCCCAGTTCGACCGCGGGCCCGATCATCATTCGCGCAAGCTGTCCGCCCCCGATTACTCCGATGACGGGCATACGGCTCTCCTTGGACTGGCGGGACGCCTCTAGCCTACCGTCGGGTCAATCGGCTCGCCGGAGCCGGGTAATCTCGCCCGCAACGATGGTCTCGCCTGTCGTCAGTTCGAGTGATCCGTCCGACGCGATGTTCCGAATGTCGACCTCCCGGTGGGTTCCGTCGGGCATGTCGATCGCAACGCGTTCACCGATGAGAGGCGACACGCTGCGCACCCAGTCGACGAGCGCCGGTGTGCCCACCTCCGCAAGTCGAGTTCGCACCGTGGCAAGCCAGGCGTCGGCAATTTCAGTGGCGTCGATGTCGAACCCCTCTGCAGCAAGAGAAGTTGCGGTTTCGAGGGGTACTTCACTCTGCGCGTGGCGCACGTTTACTCCTAGCCCGACGATGATGCGACCGGGCTCCTGCATCTCCGTGAGAACCCCGGCTACTTTGCGTTCGCCGATGTACACGTCGTTCGGCCACTTCATCCAGGCAGTGATTCCGTGTACGTTGAGAACGGTGACGAGGGCGGCACCCGCGACGAGTGGCACGAGGGTAGGGATGTCGGTCGGGTGAACGACCACCGAGATTGCAAGCCCTTTTCCCGGTGACTCCAACCATTCCCGGCCGAGTCGACCTCGACCCGCTGTTTGGTTCAGCGTGGCAAGGACGGAACCGATCGGCTCAGAGCGCAGTGCCGTGTTTGTCGATGGCGTTGACGCCACCCACCGAATGTCGCTCACTGGCCCGTGAACTCGTCCCACTTTTGGGTTCCCCGGTGGAGTTCATCCCGACCGGCTCGCGCGGAAACCATCCAGCGGTCAGTGGGGATCGGAGCATCGACCAATCCGCCCTCACGCAGCATGCCGGCGACGACCGCCGTTGCCGCAGCGACTTCTTCTGCAGTCGGCTCGCCCCCGGTCACGCGAATGAGCGTGAGGGGGTCGACGTCGGAGATTTCGTCGGCCATTAGAGCGGAATGTTTCCGTGCTTCTTTGGCGGAAGGCTCACGCGCTTGGTGATGAGGGCGCGCATCGCGCGGATGATGGCGGAACGAGTCATGTGAGGATAGATGACGTTATCGATTTCACCGCGTTCAGCGGCGAGGAACGGGCTAGCGACGTTGTAGGTGTAGTCATTCGCGAGCTTCGTGCGAACCGCGTCCACGTCCTCGCCCTTGGCTTCCGCTTCCTTAATTTCGTTGCGGTAGAGAATGTTCACCGCACCCTGACCGCCCATGACGGCGATCTCTGCGGTTGGCCACGCCATGTTGATGTCGGCCCCGAGGTGCTTGGACCCCATGACAATGTAGGCGCCACCGTAAGCCTTGCGGGTGATGACGGTAATGAGCGGGACCGTCGCTTCGGCATAGGCGTAGAGCAATTTCGCGCCTCGGCGAATCACGCCCTGCCATTCCTGGTCGGTTCCGGGCAAATACCCGGGAACATCGACGAGCGTGATGATCGGCAGTCCGAACGCGTCGCAAAAACGAACGAAGCGAGCGGCCTTCTCGCCCGCGTCGATGTTCAGCGTTCCCGCCATCTCTTTCGGCTGATTGGCGACGACGCCGATTGGCCTGCCTTCGATTCGGGCGAAGCCGATGATGATGTTCGGCGCAAAAAGCGGCTGAACCTCAAGGAACGATTCCGGGTCAACGACGTGGCTGATGACGTCGATCATGTCATACGGCTGGTTGGCACTGTCGGGAATGATCGTGTCGAGTTCCTTGTCGAACTCGCTGATTCCCTCCTCGGGGGGTGCGGCGTATTCGGGGTGCTCGGCGAG
>Ga0114975_10000398_pt1 | contig 32758 bp, 39 predicted proteins | sample S_130626_EF_Meta_FD_87031 | JGI IMG/M metagenome (GOLD analysis project Ga0114975, IMG submission 87031) | Freshwater microbial communities from Lake Simoncouche, Canada to study carbon cycling - S_130626_EF_MetaG | ecosystem: Environmental > Aquatic > Freshwater > Lake | place: Lake...
CACGAAAGAAGAATTCATACAAAAGAAAAGCCGTTTATGTGTGAATACGATGGCTGTGGACTATCATTTATAACAAAGGGACAACTTGAGATACACAATAGATATCACACAGGAGAGCGCCCTTACAACTGTGAAACATGTGGTGTATCTTATACATCTAAAAGTCCATTGATATCTCATAATAAATCATTTCACACAGAGAAGGGTAGACTAGAGAAAAAAAAAGAAGAAGGGAGAGTTGCAAATCTTTTAGATAGGCATAAAATTGAGTATAAACGAGAACATCATATTACCTTCTCATGTGCTAACAATACATTTTGTCGTATAGACTTCGTAATTATCTCTAACGGAACTGTGATATTCCTAGAGGTTGATGAACACCAACATTCGGGATATGATGTATCCTGTGAACTTAGACGTATGGCGATGGTACAAGAATGTTGCTTTTTAGATGGGAACACACTTCCAATGGTATTTATCAGGTATAATCCAAATGATTTTATGGTAAACGGGATATCTAAAAAAATATCACGAAAAGTTAGAGAAGTAGCATTAATAAAGCACTTGCAGTATATCTTAATTCAAAAAAACAACCGCCCTCTTAGTATCGCTTATTTGTATTACGATATCGATGATGAGCACAACCCTATAATATGGTCAGATAGTAACTATCTACCAGCGATGAAGGAGGCTGTTATTTTAGTTGAATCGGGTGACGAGGTCGGCCGCAAATTATCCAATAGAAAACTTTCTTGCTGAGTATTATAACAAAGAATGGGTGGTAAACTAGACTGCCACCAATAGTAATACGGAAAGGTATTGCTAGTCCGATGTCATATAGGGCAACACCGTCAAATTGCGGGAAACTCCTGTGAAGTCACAGCTACCGTCCTATCCTCGAAAGAGAATACACGGACACCTCAGGGAAACTTGATGGGTATGGTAACAACGCTGGTGAATAGGGATTATCCGCAGCCAAGTTCGTCGCGCAAGCACGGATGCAGTTCAGAGACTAAATGTCGGTGGGCGAAAGCTTAAAATATAGTCCAACCGCTTCGAAAGAAGTATACCAAGAGGAACTATAACATGTTGACATCCATGTTATGGGGAGAGTTTGGTTTTAGAGTAGTATGCTGAGGTACTACTCTAGGAGTTTAGGGGTCTAATGCAGCTTGTAAGTTACGGTGCACAAGATATCTACATTTCCGGTAATCCCCAGATTACGTTCTGGAAGATTCTATACAAGCGTCACACGAACTTCGCGATGGAGTCTATTGAGGTGACGTTCAACGGCCAGGCGGACTTCAACAAGCGTGTAACGGCGGTGATTAACCGTAACGCTGACCTAATGTACAAGACGTACGTACAGGTAGTGCTGCCTGAGGTAAAACTTGATGGTACTGCCAAGTCTGGCGGTAGTGCCCTGACCGCTTTCCGCTGGGTGAGCTACATTGGTCACCGTCTAATTAAGCAGGTGGAGGTAGAAATTGGTGGTCAGCGTATTGACCGCCAGTACGGTGACTGGATGCAGATCTGGACGCAGTTATCTACGGAGGCTGGTTCTACGGCGGCTCTAGATTCTCTGGTTGGCAACACGCACGATCTAACACTACTAAAGACGGATGCTGGTGTGGCCCTTGATAGTACCTGCTCGGCAAGTGAGACGACTCTATCATGCGTTGCTCGCAAGGGTACCCCCGCGAAGACTCTATATGTGCCTCTACAGTTCTGGTTCTGCCGCAACCCCGGTGTAGCGATTCCCCTAATTGCTCTCCAGTACCACGAGGTGCGCATCAACGTAGACTTCGACACTTGGGAGAACTGCACGTATGGCGAGACTGGAACTACTACTCCCGCGCGCCCCAATGCTCTAGCCCTAGCAGGTGCCTCTCTATACATTGACTATGTATACCTCGATACGGAGGAGCGTCGTCGGTTTGCCCAGCAGAGCCACGAGTACCTCATTGAGCAGGTGCAGTTCACTGGCGCTGAGTCCATCACGTCTTCTTCCAACAAGGTTCAACTAAACTTTAACCACCCCGTGAAGGAACTATTCTGGGTAGTACAGCGTGACTCTTTCGTAGACTGCTCTTACCAGCAGTGGATTGCTTTCTGCGGTGGCCAGCAGCCGTTTAACTACTCCGATGACTTCTCTACGGAAGGTATCATCATGTCTCTGCTGTCTCGTGGCGGCGGCGGCACCACCGCTGATGCGACATTCCCCCTTGGTCCGAACTCAAACACCACCGCTAGCCCTTCGCAGGCCGATGGCAGCGATGGCCCTGACAGCGCGTTCGACTCCGGTGTAAACTACCTGCTCGCCAAGGTAATTCTAGACTCTGGTGTGCGCTGCGAGGGCAAGAACCCTGTAGAGGTGTGCAAACTCCAGCTCAACGGCCAGGATCGTTTCACGGAGCGTGAGGGTTCTTATTTCGACCGTGTGCAGCCTTACCAGCACCACTGCCGCACGCCTTCTACGGGTATCAACTGCTACTCTTTCGCTCTACGCCCCGAGGAGCACCAGCCCAGCGGCACCTGCAACTTCTCCCGTATCGACAAGGCGACGCTACAGCTCACGGTGTCCCTCAACACGGTGCTTGGCCTCAACACTGCTCAGGTGCGCGTGTATGCCCTCAACTACAACGTGCTCCGCGTGATGTCCGGCATGGGTGGTCTAGCGTACAGCAACTAAGGAGTATAAATAAATCAAATAGAAACCCAAACAGAAAACAATCAAAAATATGTGTTAAAACTAACATATATTTTTGAGTTTAGTCTATACCATCATCTTCACGTGTTCTGAAAAAGTTTAACATATGTTGATTCAGTTTCGGAACTTTGAGTTCATATACCTGATTTTCATTTTTTGAAATAATGTCTTCGATATTCTTATACGACTTAAATGCATCGAATCTATCATAGTATTGTCGATTTTTCAATGGTCCATGATACATGTGATATAAATTTGAATTTAAATCAGCAAATTCAGTATATTTGATTTGAGTCTCCCACCACTTATACAATGATTTAATATACATTTTATATTCCTGATTATGTACATTTAATTTGTCAAGCCCAAATAGAGCGTAACCAAATACCGTGTCGCCTGACCCTATCACCGCTAAATCGTATAATCCAATTGCATTATACCAGTCTCTTTTAAAGCACCATCCAAATCCCGGATGACATCCTAACTCAGTTGTCCAAAAATGACTATGTATGTTAGGATCAAAATCACGCAACGAGCCTCTTTTCTTCTGTATCTTAGTATAATCCAAATTTAACCAATAAGCCCTTCTGAACGGTTGGACAATATCAGTCGTTTCGAGAGATTCAGAAACCATGTCATACCAATCGGGATTATCGAAAAGGATATCTGCATCTAAGCAGGCTAATTTTGTAAATTTAGCAGGTATACGTTTTTCAAGTAGTCTTAATAGATGTTCTTTTTGAAATAGATAACTATAACCATACACGTGGAATGCATCTTTAATTTTTGGATGTTTCCCATGAATGACCAACTCTAACGTAAACACAGGAATATTTGCAAGTTTCAGTTTTTCTACCATGTAAAGATAGTTCATCAATATTCTTGCAGATCCAACATAATCAAAAAAAACCAACATCACAGCAAGATCGTTCTTTTGCGGAACATTGTAATATATGTCAAAGATGTCGATTTCTGCATACTCGACATTAGTATCTAGTACGGGTGATCGTCTATGGTAAGATAAAAATCTAGGAAGTTTGTATTCGACATAATCTCTTGGTATTAGCGTTGTTGTACCCTCTTTGTATTGCATTAATGAGGGCACTGTAGAAGCATCTTCCGCCAGTATAGTAGGGTTATTGTTAAATTTCGGAGGTTTTACTGGTAATTGATAATCGAGGGGTCTATAATGGACTACAGCCTTCTCTTTATCATCTTTATTTTCTAACTTATTAAAATTGGGAATAACAAACGTTGGTAGGTTTCTTATACTAAATGTTGGAGAGACATCTGTAGTCACTTTGGATTGTGTTGTAGTTGGTTTGGGTTGTATTGTAGTTGGTTTGGGTTGTATTGTAATTGCTTTGGGTTGTGTCGTAGTTGCTTTGGGTTGTATTGTAATTGCTTTGGGTTGTATTGTAATTGCTTTGGGTTGGGTTATAGTCACTTTGGGGTGTGTTGTAGTTGCTTTGGGTTGTGTTGTAGTTGCTTTGGGTTGTGTCGTAGTTGCTTTGGGTTGTGTCGTAGTTGCTTTGGGTTGTGTCGTAGTTGGTTTGGGCTGTGTTGTAGTTGCTTTGGGTTGTGTTGTAGTTGCTTTGGGTTGTGTTGTAGTTGGTTTAGAGTTGTTATCTATGAGGTATTTAATGATATCCATTATTTAGTAGTTATATATTAATCGATAGAATCATCATCTCTTGCAGAAAAATAGTCAAGAAGTTGTTGATTATATGATTTATCTATAAGTTCATAGACACCATATTCATTTGTAGTGATAAGGTCTTCTATGTCTTCGACGTCTTTAAATATTTCGTTTCTTGATCTATATTGTCTTTTTCTGAGGCTGCCATGAAAAAGATGGTATACTGTAACTGGCAAATATGTTACATGCAACGATTCTATATTCACAAACCATTTCTCGAGTATTTTATTGTAAATGTGTAGTCCTTGTTGTAGTGGATATCTACACCCATACAATCCATATATAAACATTAAATCGCCTCCACCGATAATAGCCTTATCTATGAACCCAACAGTATTATACCACGAACGCTTAAAAGCATAACCAAACCCCGAATGGTAATGTGATCTATCAGTTTGTCCCAGTGGTGTATTGGCTTTATCATTTGCAAGAATAAACGTTGTTGCTGGCATCAGTATATATTTTGTGTAAGTAATATCCAGCCATTTTGCAGTATGAAAGCAATGAACAACATCATGACTTTGAAGGGTTTCTGAAAGCATATTATACCAGTTAGGATTGTCAAATATTATGTCTGCGTCCAGAAACAGAAGTTTCGTATATTGTTCGGGAATTTTAGTTTCTAGGATTCTAAACAAGTTTTCTTTAAGAAAAAGGTAACTTGTTCCATACACGTGGAATGCATCCTTTATAGTAGGTTTCTCGCCTTCGATAACTAGTTCAATCGTGAATGTTGGTATATTTGCTACTTTCATTTTTTCGAGCGTATAAAGGTAATTTATCACCAACCTTTTAGATTTCGTATAGTTAAACAAAGCAAACCCAACGGCTATATCGTCTCTGATTGGAGAGTTGTAAGATATATTAGCAATTATAGAGTTGCTTGTCATTTTATATAGCATATATACAAAATGCCCCATAAAACCCTGAAAGTTGGTTCTCGTCGCCAAGTATACAACGGTTCGGCTGAGAAGACTTGTGGTGGTCTACGCAAGGATGACCTGATCAAAAACAAGCATGGGCGCATTGTCTCATCCAAAAAGCACCATACTATGCGTCGTAGGTCAGAATGAACTTAAAGGTATAAAAACATAAAATTAGAAATGGTGTATACGGTCGAGGCAAAGACTGTTCAGACTGGAGCCGTTAGAACCTTAATCGAAGCACTGAGATCTATTTTAGTAGAGATGTCATTGCTTTTCGACAAGGATGGAATTCGCATGGTAGCCATGGATAATACACGTACTGTTCTTGTTCATCTTCGCCTTCATGCAGATAAGTTTGAGAAGTATGTCTATAACCATACTACTCCTAAATTTGTGATTGGTGTAAACACTGACCACCTTTACAGAATTGTTCGAACTGCAACAAATGACGATACTCTATCTTTTTATGTTGACAAGGAAGACCCTAACTCGTTGGGTATCCTGATGGAGAACGGCGAGAAGAAGCAAGTGCACAAATATAAATTGAACTTGCTTGATCGCGATGAGCCTGATCTCCAGTTACCTGACACTGAGTTTAGCACGCGTATTACTATGCCTTCGTTGGATTTTCAGAAGATTTGTCGTGATATGACGCTATTAAATGCAAAGACTGTTGAGATTACGAATGTTGGATCTACGCTAACTTTCAATTGCAAGGGGCATTTTGCTTCAAAGACAACTACTATGGGTGATGGTGAGTCTGATTTCAACATTCACAAGAAGACGACGGAAGAGATTGTGAGTGGACAGTTTTCTTTGCCTCATTTGGTTCTGTTTACGAAGTGTACCAATCTGTGTAATAACTTGGAAGTTCATATGAAGAATGGTTGGTTTCTGATGATTCGATATGTAGTAGCAAATCTAGGCGAAATCAAACTTTGTTTGATGCCTTGTACTGCTTAGATATCTATCCCATAATACGTGTAAACAAATCCAGAAACGTGCGAAAGTATTTCAAGACCAAAGCAACCAACTGCTACACCTTCAGAGATAACCAAATATGTTACGAATTGATTTATACTAATGCCAAGCGGTTCTAAAAACTTTTCAATCAACGGATAAAAAATTGTTTGTTGTTTGGTGAGCCTTTCTTCCATTGGTATTAGAAGACACACATTGAATATTATATGCTGCATAAAGATGAAAAATAAGCAAATGAAGTTAAATAATTTAAGCCAAAAATTAGGGTAAATTGTGTGGGAGATAAATATAATGATTGGAATCGATGTGGCAATTAGCATATGAAACACGCCGATTATATACCCAATAACTTCTCCGTCATTTGATAGCCAACTATAGATGTAATATAAGAGTTTGGTGAAAAAGAGTTCTAACGATTCTTGGATATGTTTTTTGTCTAAATTTATCGTTAGAATCATTTATACTTACTTGGGTCTTGCTGTATGGGAAGTATACGTAACATCGTCCGTCACTTTATAGTAAGTGAGGTTGGGATTTAGGTTAGATTTTTCAGACACCTTAGTGGATGCATTCCAGATTTTGATGATATGAAACTGGCCTTTTGGAGAGATTGAGATGCCAACAAGAGATTCTTGGTTTTTAACTAGAAGTTCATTGGAACAACAATGAACCATTAGGTCGATGAAACTGGTTTGTGCTTGTGAGGCATCGATTTTCTTAGACCACGCGCCCCCATTCTTATTTTCTTCACACTCCCATAGAGGGCGATACCCTTTGCGCATGAAGAAGAACATCCCGCACTCCCATGCTTCTTTGGGGATAGAGTCGACAATTGTCCAGAACTGTTGGGGGTTGGTGATATCTGCAAGCATCACATAACTTGCCAAGGAATAATCCTTATTATCTGGGTCATGATACCACAAAATCCAAGTGTTCTTGAATGTTGTGGGATCCATGGTTATGTATTGTGTTAGGTTATAATGTGTAGGTTCAAAACGAATTCGTTTTCATATTGTGAGTTAATAAGTATACATAATGGTCACCAGTGCCCTAATCTATTCTGTGCGTTTTGAGCAGAAATTGGATTTGCCTGAGGGGATGAAGGCAAAGATTGGACAACTTCGCGTTGTTCCGGCTCAATATAGGCCGGCGAGGCCAGCCCGTGCTAAGCGGGAATATACTCCTCTAGACAAACCTAATTGGCGGTCAAGTATTCTTGCAGACATTGTTCGTAAGGTTCGCGAAACGACAGACCCCCAATATGATGAGATGTTTGGTATCTTTAATAAGATTGCTGATCAGAACATGTCGAAACTATCTCAGGATGCAATTACTATTTTGGTATCACGCGATGAGGAGTTTCGTTTGCGTGTGACTGCCTTGCTATTTGACAAGGCTATCCGTGGTTCAGCATATGCAAGAGTGATGGCAGATTTGGCCTTGCTATTGAATGCTAAGATTCCGGAAGTATCTGAAGATTTGGCAACTCACGTTCAGATGTTTGGAACTTTATATGATATGAAGGAGACTCTTACGTTTCCTAAGGTTGACGAGCCTGGATTTGCAGACAAGGTTATTGAATGGACAAAGCAGAAGGATGTTCGTCGTGGATATGCTCGATTCTTGACGCATCTGTACAGCCGTGAACTTGTTTCGGGCCAGGCACTACAAGAGTCGATGCAGAAGGTTCTCGTAGATTTGAAAGATACATTGATTCAACAAAAGAGTGAACAGAGTGAAGAGAATGTCACGCAGTTTGCTGATTTCATTTACGAGATTGCTAACTTGCTAAAGCCGACGGCAGTAGAATTGCGTGGATTGATTTGTAGTAATGTAGAAAGTATCTTGGGCAGGCCTCGACCTGAGTTGCCTAGTTTGAATATGCGCTCCCGATTCAAGTTAGAGGATGCCGTGAAATGCGTTAAGGTTTGTTAAAACAAAGATTATGACTGAATAAATGTCTGTGCCATCTGCCACCGTATTGCTTCGGGCGGCTCAGGTTAGCATTGAGGAGGACAAGCCCCTATATTTTGATTACTATCGGGATAGTTTGGATAAGAAGTGCTGTATTGGAGTCCAAGGTAAAACTAAGTATCTCGTAAAATCGAATGAAGAATACACGTCAACAATCCAGACTGTTTTTAAATGTGATACTTGTTACATTGTGATGACTGAGAATAGTTTGTATATTGTGGATACTGGAATTCCTATTAAGCCCGTAATGGGATCTACAGAGGAAACTAAGGAATAACTTAATGGAATATCCTCCTCCCCATTATGTTTTATTTGAACCTTTGAATGACAAAGAAACAATGCAAGCATGGGAACGGTATAAACAAGACCATTCCGATACCTGTGAATTTCATGAAGTTAATGCTGCATCTATGTATTCGGTCGAAACATTTGCTCCTTGGTTTGACATGTGGATTTCAAGTGTTCCTAAAAAGCAATCGACTAGACTCCGAATCTTAATTATTTGGCACTCGGAGTTTCTAACCTTTGCTTGCCAACAAATGTTGCGTCGTCAATTAGAACAGCGATCATTTAAGAATAGAGTATGGTTTCATGTAGAAGATCCAACATCGCTGCAATCGGCTATTATAAGCAGATGTATTGTGAAAAGGATGCCAGAGTATTCGAGAAGCAATATAAAGATAGAAAACGTAAATAGTTTTCAGAATGTATCTAGTGTATAGATAATGATCCGTGTATTTACGGATGGGGCATGCCGAGCAAATGGCAAGGCAAATGCTGATGCAGCATATGCTGGTTATTTCCCAGACAAAAAGGAATGGTCATTTGCTACGAAGATGCCGGCATCAGAAATGCAGACAAACCAGCGTGCTGAGTTAAAAGCAATACACGATTCTGTTGATGTAATATTTGACAAGTGTGGGAGTCCGGCTGAGACATCGATTCAAATTTATACAGATTCTATGTATTCTAAAAATTGCTTGACTACGTGGTTACCAGGGTGGTTGCGCAATAAATGGAAGACAGCCGAAGGTTGTGATGTAAAGCACAGAGATTTAATTGAACATTTAGCGACTCGTTTAACCAAGTTTAAGGATTACACGATAACATATGTGAAGGCTCATACTGGTAAGAAGGATGAAATGAGCATAAATAATGATATTGTAGATAAGATGGCTGTTGCAGTATTGGTACCTGAAGAAGCGCCAAAGATAATAAATCGAACAGAGGGAATATTTCCAGATTTGGCGCTATCACTAATGGGACCTCCGGTGGAAGAGAAAGAGATTATAGAATGGTGTAAGACCCATTTAGGGTTATTGGATCCGCAAGCACTAAAAGTTGGATTGTTTGGGGCATTTCAGAAGACGGTAACTAAAAACGGATATTCTGCTGAGATACATAAGATAAGTAAGACACGCTTTGTTCGGTTGACCACAGGTTTAATTAAAGAAGGTGTAACAATAATAAAAGAAGAATGAGTGCATATATCTTTTCTTCTCCAATCTGTCCTCCTTGTAAGGCAATGAAACCTGTATTTGGAGACTTAAAAGAGGAATTCTCAAGTCTTCAATGGAAAGATGTGAACATCAAGGCTGACCCAGAAGGGTTGACGCAGAAGTACGGTGTAAAATTTGTTCCTACGATTGTTGCTATATCTGCAACAGGCATTATTCAGTCACATACTGGGACAAATATCGGAGGCTATTACAAGATTTTGAGGGAGGCTAGTCAGCAAGAGTAGGAGTTACTAACTGACCATTTTTATACAATTCAGCAACAAAGGTATTCTCATCCCCTCCACCTTGGACGGGTTGAGAGTGTCCGCTGGTCAGTTTATCATTGCTTGGCGAGGATTTATTTTCATCGCCACCAGTAGCCCCATTTGCTGTAGGAATAAAAGGATTATAGTGGCTTTTATCGGCTGCTATAGCACTGCCTGCTGTGACTGAACCGACTAAAGCGCCAAGGCCAATAGGTATTACTATATTTAGTAGCCCGCCCGGTCCGGCGATCGATGCATATGATTGGTAGCATCCTCCCATCAAATATGATGTCAGTTGTAGTCCAAGAGTAATGCCAAACATAGTGGCAATTCTTCCTGCCGGAACACCCATAGCGCCGGCCCATGTAAGGAAATATACATAAATCAAAGAAGTTCCCATAAAGGCAGTTGGAACATATGGCGATTCGAGTCTTTCTAGTCCTGGGATTGTGCACCAGAATGAACCATACGTTTCTTCACTATTCAAATTTAGACCTCCGATAGAAGACGCCCAAAATTGTCCACCAAGACCTATAACTGCCATAAAAACTAATGCTACAATCGAAGGCAGTGAATATTTCACGCCATACTGATTGATTACGTCTACTACAACTCCAGAAACCAAGGTAGTAAATGGTAGAACATTAGCAACCCACACAATCATTGACTTAAAAGCCTCACCAGCAACTCCAAAAGAAGGAGATGCCTCTAAACTTATGCCGCCATACCGTTGGCTGAGAAACCAGATAACTCCCATCATTAAAGCTCCAATAAAAATTCCGGTTGTTTCATTGTCCATCTTTCTATTATATCTCATGTAAGATGCTTTTCTTAACAAAACCTATCAAAGATATAAATGAGTATATTCTCAAGCAATAATTGGCCACCGAGTTGTTCATCTGCTAAACAAAGTCCTATAAATCTAACCCAATCAGGCGCCAAGCCTTGTAGATTATCGTGCGACCTTGTTATGGATGATGGTAATGTTTCACAAGCAAATGTATCAGTTTCCAACGAAGGTTTGGTATTAGAAAGTTCGTCGGGACTTGGATCATGCAAATTTCGAGGAGAATCGTATGTTTGCCAAGGATTGGCTGTAAATCATCCAAGCCACCACACAATTGAAGGTGTTCAAGCAGATGGTGAAGTGACAGCATTTTTCAGAAAACCAACAGGAGAGTTGATGTGCATGAGTTCGTTGTTCCGAATCAATAGTGCTCAAACGCCATCTTACAACTTCTTCAAGCAGTTTATTCCCTATGCAGTAACTACTGGGGAAACAAAGTTGACAATGCGTGAGTGGAGTATTTCGCAAATAGTTCCCCCCGAATCAAGTTATTATGTATATGATGGTTCGTCATTAGTCCCTCCGTGTACTCCTTGCGAATGGATTGTGTTCAAATCAATGATTAACATGGATCAAGGAGATTTTTCATATCTTGTGCGGAATGTAGAAGCGGGTTCTAGGCCTGTTCAAGGTCTTGGAGATCGGGAAGTATTCTTTAATGATGTCAGCAACATTCCCGGAGGACCAACGCCTCATGATAACAAATTTTATCTGAGATTACGTCCGACTGGAAATACCAAAGTAGGAGGTAAACTAGAAGTTAAAAAAGCAGATTTGAAAAATAATGTTGAACAGTCCAAGAGTGATAAAGCAGAAGAGGAGAAATACCCAACTACAGTAAAAGGACAATTTAATAAGGCTTGGAATGACTTTTGGAATGCATATGGAGTTGTTGGTATAGCAGTTATTTTATTTGTAGGAGTTTCTATATATTTTGGATATTCTCAAGCATATAAAACACCACTCACCGGCGAGTATGGAAAAACAGCAGCATTGTGGGTTCGCGATTGGTTATCTTTCCTGTATAATTGGACAATAGCACTAATTCCAAGTTGAATCTTCATTGTCTATTAAATTCTGAACATCAACGTCTTCGGAATCAGAATCGTGTACCACTTTCTTTTTTGACTTTCGAGTTTTTGGCTTAACTTCAATCCATTCGTCTTCTGGATCAACAGGAACTTGAGAAGCACGTTCTGGCTTATCTTCTTCCTCATGGGCAACATATATCTGTCGAGGAACAATGCGCCGCAATGTTGCATATGTTACTTGTTCTTCCCTTCGTTTGCTTTCAAATTGTTCAGCCATTCTGGCTTCAACCCGTTCCCGAATTTGAGATTCAATTCGGAGTTGTTCCCATTGCGTAGATTTTTCCTGTAACCCATTACGACCAAGTTGAGGAAAGTCACGATCAGAACCTTCGCTTACTGCTTTAATGCGTTCTTCAATAATTTCAGATTGTGTTTGTTCCTTTCGTTGATGAGGAGGAACGTATGACATCGTATTAATTAGTATAAGCGAATTGTAATTAAATCGATTTTAAAAATGGAACTTAATGTCTATTTGAGTAATTTACTTAAACATGGTTGTCGGAACAGTTGTATTGAATAACGGAACATTGAATGAAGTATCTATTCCTGCAAAAACAACTGATGTGTTGGAATGGATTCGTAAGAAATATAAGCAACCAACTATTCAATTCCAAGGGAAATTGCCAGACCCTCTGAAAGACTCGCGTTGGCTAGCAATATTTGCCAAAGTTGCAGATGATGAAGATGAACCAAATCAGCACATGTTGCCATCGCCTTTAGATGAAGAATCGTATTCTGGCCCAATTATCGTATTAGCAACAAATTCAGATTCAGATGAATATGAGAAACCGATCAATTCATATGTAAATTTGAGCACTGAAGATTACGAGACATTGTATCACGAATGGTCTTTTAATGTATCCGATGATGAAGAAGAAGCAGAGGAAGAGGAAGAGGAAGAAGTTCCTGAAGAACCTGAAATTGTAGCAAGGCCTGTTGTGCAAGTAGTTGTAAGCAAAATTAAGACAAATGATGTATTTATTAGTTGTCAAATTCGTGATAAAGTGATTCACAATTTTACTGAACACACCAATCTCGAAGTTGCTACTTTGCTGGAAAGGTTCATGTTAGAGCATATTGTTGAGCAATGTAAAAACAACTCTATTGACATTGACTGGTCTAATCGTATTTTCTGGAATACGTACAGAAGCAAGGCTATTTCTGTATATGAGAACCTGAGGAATGATGGTTCTGTAAAAAATACAGAAAAGTGGGGAGAGAAGTTAATGAAAGGCGAAATTGAGCCCAAAACATTTGTAGAACTGTCAGCACAAGAACTATGTCCAACTAAATGGAAGGCTGCACTGGACAGGATGGTTGAGTTAGAGACTCGATTATATACGAAAAATACAAGTGCGGCGATTCACTTGTATTGCTCGGGCTGTAAAAAGAAATCAAAATGCGATTACTATCAGATGCAGACGAGGTCAGCAGACGAACCTATGACTACGTTTGTGACTTGCCTTGAGTGCGACCGGGAATGGAAGTTCTAGGCGTCGGAGGAACAGAATCTATTTGCGGCTTTACAGGAATTTCAACTGTTGCGCTATCTATTACTTTTACATTTACTCTAGACGTCGGGCTAAACGATTCAGAATGTTCAACATATACATGTATAGGATCTAAACCATTTGTAATCTCAGGTTTAGAAACATTTTTCTGATCATGAAAATTTTTATTGAATAATTCTATGATTGGTTCGGGAATTTGAGGGCTTGTTTCAGCAAGTCTCTCGAGTTGTTCGCGAATAATTTTAAGCATATCTCTTGCTTTCATTCTTTCTTTGCGAGGCAAACTTAGTTCGATAACAATGAACTTATGAATTTTTGCATAAGTCATTGCTGAAATCTTGTGTGCTTCAGAGCGTTTAGCGAATCCGAAGTAATTTGACACTGTGTTCATTATACCAACACTCAAACTGATTGCTCCGATTATCACACTTGCTGCTTGAGAGCCGCCAAACAACGATTCAGATGCAATAGATCCAGTACCAGCCAACGTAGAAAGAACAATAACAGGAATTGCTATGTTTGTATCATATTTGGATACCATTGTTTGTGATTTGGAATGAAGCCACGAGTAACATAGGGCGCGTTCTCCCTCTTGAGAGAGAATTTCTTCTAACTGAGGGTTCCAACTAATTTCATCTTCATCGGCTTTGTCCATTCCTTTGTTTTCTAGTAAAGTGAATAATGGTGTGGAACTTGGAAGATAATCCAATAGAAAATCGTGAATTAAAAATCTTCAAGTATGTTCGGAGTATGTCGGGTAATACAGAGTTTGCTCACACCGTTTCCAGATTTGTTGACTTGAATGATTACTTGCACAAACAATACTACAAGAGCCCCGAAGAATTACGTATGGATGTGTTATCTGAAGGAAGGCCCTTATTTTCAACAGCAGAATCTAAGCAACTATTTCGGTTGATATCAAAGACTGGTGGAGCGACTGGAGATGTATTAGACGATGTTATATCTGGATGGTTGAAAGGATTATATGAGTGGTCTCCTGGATTTATAAAGACAGGAACAGATGTTGTAAGTCCTTTGCTATTTATTGCAAAGACGCTTGAAGCAGGGCCATTTGGGCCAATGTTGAGTATTGCTATGGATTCTACAGCAGCCGCATTACCTACAACAGCAGCAACTATAGAAAGTGTTGTTCCTAAAGTTATGGGGTTTTTACCAATTCCAGAATCTGGACCCATAGGAGAAATTATAGGATGGATGATAGCATCCGTATTCGTAATTCTTGCTATGTTGTTGAACGTTTCTCGTCAGCATTTTGGACAAGCATTTATTGTATCATTTTTGATGATTCCTTTCTTCGGAACAACGTTGTATAGTGGGGCTTTGGCTGCCGAAAAGTTGGCTGGAAAACTATCAACTAGATTTTCAGAACAACGAGAGAAATTATTAGAAGTTGTTGAAAAGTTACCATTGATAGGTCCTGAAGCCGCTAAAACTCTCGAAGCAAATATTCCTGCAACTATAGATGTTACGCCAACCATCGGCAAAGGGCTTTCAAGTCAAATACGTTCTAAAAGCAAATGGCGAACACAGAGGAGGTCAAGAATGTGATTCGTTCATGGGTTGCTTTGGATGACGAATCGAGGCAGATTCAGGTTCGTCAGAAGGAGATTAGGGACAAAAAAGCAGAACTATCTGCAACAATTCTGGATTTCATGCGAAGCAATGAAGTAGACAACTTTAGTCTAGAAGGAAACGGGCTCGGGACTATTTCAAGGACTATACGAACCTCGCGTCCTCCTTTGCGTCGCAACGTAATCCGTACTCAACTTCTTCTTCAGTTTTCTGATCAACCGCAAAGAGTTGCTGAGGCTTTGCGGGCAATTGAAGGAATTCCTGAAGGAGATGATATGTCTGTTGGTGGAACACAGCGCGAATTGCTATCGAGACGTATTCCTCGGACGGCAACGGTAAATTTATCCTAAAAATGTTCCATCTTCTTGGTATACAGGAGAGTCCAATATATGGTATACGTCAATTCTCCCAAGACGCAAGTAAGAAGGATCCAACTTGTCAATTTCAGATTTAGATGTATTGCTTGTGAAGATCATTACGACGTTCTTAAAGAATCTCAAATTATCCGTAAACTTAGACCACGACGGTTTATCATAAACTAGCGTTGGTGTATCATTATTCAATTTAACGTCATTTGTATGAATTTTCTTAAGCATACTATCCACTTCATCAACCAGAATCACAATGGGAATATCATCATCTCTTATCCAATCTTGAATTCTTGATATGGCGCCAGACAAGGTATCACCAGGTTCAGTAGGATTAAACGTATTGCAGAAAGCCCCCGATAGTTCTTTAGCAATTAAATATCCAACCGAACTTTTGCCACTACAAGGCGGTCCTTCGATAAACACACAACATTGCCTTTTTTTCTTAAAAACTTGAACAGCATCCGAAACAACCTTTCCTTGCCCTAAAATAGGCTCTAAGGTTGTTACGTTAAAAAACACACGCGAATAAGAAAAATCTTTATAAGACCCATACCTAGAAAATACCGATATTTTAGAAGCCTCTTGTTTGGGTTCATTAGTTATTTCTGACTTAACTAACGGTTTATACATCTCAAATGATTCTTCCAAAGGTTGAATTAGGTATTCAAAATGAGCATTTGTTGTTAGAAATGCAATCTTTACATCTCCATACGTATCATAAGATACATGTCCAATAATTTTAGGACTCCAAAACCATCCAGACATTGTCTTTTTAAAACCTTTTGTCAAAGCGGTATCAGTACATGTACACTCTTTCTCTAACCGCTTGATTACAGGCTTAATCAGTTCCTTGTCATTTGGAATTGTAAACCGATGTATATTATATTGCTTCAAAACCAACAAACACAGACTGACAACATATGACGAATAATAACTAACAAAGCCAAAAAAAATCATAAACGATGGAATTTCGAGCATTTTAGTCTAATAAAGTAACGTCCAAGTAAATTAAACTTTTAGTTTTTTCAAGGCATCTTGTGCAGCAAGTTGTTCTCCTTGCTTTTTTGTTGTTCCTGTTCCAACACCAATATGGTTGCCTCTTCCATCAACAGCCGCCATAGTATACCCATTCTCTGCTAAAAGCATAGTATAGGTCGGCGTATAGTGAAATTTGATTTGACAAAATTTCTGTAATTGATCTTTGAAGTTAGTATCGTTTAGTAGAATTCCAGGAATATCAATATAGTTCTCAATCAATGATACTACAAAACCATAAACTATCTGGAAATTATACTTACAGTCAATCCACAAAGCACCAATAAAGGCTTCTAAAATATCACCTAACTTTTTAACATTATAGCGACCATTGCAAGCATCCTCATTGTGCTTTGAAATCACGTAAAATTGATTTAATTTGATTTTTTTGGTTAGTTCTCCAAGCATGTTGTTACATACAATTTCTTTACGCAAATTGGTAAGAAACCCTTCTTGTTGTGTTGGGAATCTAATAGAAAGATATGTAGCAACAGAAGCCCCCAAAATAGAATCGCCAAGATGTTCGAGTCGTTCGTAGGATTCGGGGAACAAATCAATACAATCCTCGGGCTTAGGGGCTAATTGAGCAATGTCTCCTAGAGGTGTTGTATATTCAGTACGCCTGACATAAGATGAATGAACCATTGCATTTTGGAAGATTTCTACATTTCTAACAGGATGTTGACAATCATGTTTTTGTAAAATTGTATGTATATCCTTCTGGGTAAACATACAATTTTTAGAATTAAAAGGATTATATACAGGAACTTCCATTGCTTTTAGAGATTTTATGAGAGTAACAAGAAAGTCCGTTTTCGAATGAAAAAGCAGTTGCTTTTTACTCTTCAACTCCACGAACAATTCGCTTAATTGCAAATGTGTCGCGTTGAGGGGATTGCTTGACGCCGTCGCTGATGTGCCTAAAGCAGGCTTCAGCAGTGTGGTCGTTGGCAAAGAATGTCTTCAGAAGTTGAAGAAGTTTGTATTGTGATAGACTCCAAGGAACATTTCGGGATCCGGGCCTTTCAATCTTAATCTTTGACCCATCGCCACTCACAGCCAACTCATTTACCGAAGCAAATTGTGGCAATTTCATCAGTTCGATGATTCGATCTTCAGCAGCACTACGCTGATCACGCTTGCTATACACTTGTGTATTGAGTTCACGAAGTTGGTTGTCAACTTCTGTGTACTCCCTCACGCATTCGCGAAGGTTGCTGATGTCTTCTGGAGTGGGTTGTGCCATTTTTAGTATAAAAAGAGAGCAAATCCCAAAATCCGTTTTTACTCATTGGGGTCAGGAATACATCCCCCATAATGAGCCATTTGATTTGGTTGCTCTTCTTGACAGCCGCGACAAGTTCTTGGCCGTTTATGAGGATTTTGCTGTTTGGAAAATTCATTCATAGCAGCCGTTAAACGAGCGATGGTTTCTTCCATAGCATCGAGTTGTTTGCCTAGCAATGCAGACAACCGTGTTAGTTCCTCCATGCTTTTGAAAGTCAGAATAAACATGAAAAAAATCCATTTTAACCAAAAATACTTGGTAATTATCTTTGGTTTGTAAACGCCCCTCCCACGCGTTTTACAGTGATAGTCAAACTATCTCCTTTTTTCAATGTCTGCCGACATAACAGACTGTTAATCTGTTTTTCCCTTCCCCAAGCCGTGTACGCTTGTGATTATGTCATGGCTTTTGCCATGTCCACGAATAAATTATTCTTTCCTTCTCTTAGGGTTGCTCCCTTTGAGTTCACATGCAACATTCCGCGTGTGAATATGATGACCTATGCCATCTCTATATCAGAGTCGGTTGCCACCACTTAACAGGTGGCAGCTTCGTGTCTGCTCGAGCCCCTTTATAAACATTATCGCTTGTTCAAACTTCTATACAACCTTTCCTCGTGTGGCTACCAACCAATCACAATGAACCTTTATGAAGTATTTCCATCTAAACAGCACTATATGTCTATTAGAGAACTAAGAACTCTTTTTCTGTAAATTTAGAATCCGTTTTTAATACAAATGTTTGGTGATGAAGAAATCAGACATCTCAGAAAAGTCTACAATTCCGAACACCCCAAAGAGCAACCAATACCCGATGGAACACCTCACCAAATCTGGAATTCGTTGTCACAACGTTTTCACTCCAAATGCAAATCAGGAACAACCGAATGCATTATAGCCCATATGCTTACCCGTCCTAAGGCTCCTGACGCCTGGACAGTAAAACCAACAGAATGGCTCTCATCTCTTGACATCGAGAAAGTTGAGAATGGGTTTGAGAAACTGTTTGCATCCTATAAGTTTTTAGGATGTATTCCGATTGACTTTGATTTGAAATCTCCTACTGGCAAATGCTTGGTAGATGCATTGTGTTCTACAAAACTTAAGGATTTGTATCGCAAAGGAAAAACACAAATCGGGATTGTCTTTAACACAGATGTGAGCACAGGACCTGGAGAACATTGGATGGCTTTATTTTGTGATATTCGTCCTGAATTAGAGCAACCGCGTGTAACATTCTTTGATTCGTATTCTAATAAACCCGAAAAAGAAGTACAACATTTAATGAAACGTTGGGCAGAAGAATGGGATTCCACCGGCGTTCATGATAAACCTATGCTGACAACATATAACAGCACAAGACATCAATATAAAGATTCAGAGTGTGGTGTATATTCTCTATACTTTCATTACGCTTGCTTAAACGAAATCCCAATGGACAATAAGATTCCAGACGACGTAATAAACGTATTTCGTAGACTACTTTTTAGCGAGAGTAAATAATAAGATGGAGCAACCAATTAGTTGGCTAGAGCAACACAAATATACTATTTTAACTGTTATGGCAATTATTGCAGCATTATTCTTGATAATTGCCCCGCTATGGTCTGCTTTAAGAGGCAATCCAGCAACTGTAGCAGCGTTGGCAAATACTACTTTTGGAACATACCCTAAAGTAACCGCGCTTACCCCCTTGGGTTGTCCAACAAATGATAATACTAAACTATGCGATTATTACATCGCTTCTTCAGCATATTCTGTTTTCCCAAGTTCACAAGTATACGATTTTATATCCGATAGTGTTCTTACGCTGGCCATTAAAGCAGGGGCTAGATTGATCGAATTGGATATTTATGCCGGAGACAACGACAAACCGATAGTTGGTCTAAAAAATGAGACACTTGGTTACGATTATTCTAAAAACTCTGTTGACTTCGAATCCTGTTGTAGAGCAATAGCAAATTCTGCATTTAACAAAGTTGATACGCCTCTTTCAAGTGACCCCTTCATTCTTAGTTTGGTCTTTCATACCGATAAACGTCACGTTATGGATGCAACTGCTCAAATCTTAAAAGATACGTGTGCTCGCTATTTACTCCATTCAGAATATGCCTTTAAAGGCCAAGGCTCAAAAAATATAGCCCAAGAACCAATTTGTAATTTTGCAGGGAAGTTGATTATCGTGTCTGGTGGATCTATTTCAGGTACCAACATAGAAGAACTTGTAAACTTATCTTGGAATTCATCTAATTTGCGTAGACTAACCTATATGCAGGCTTCTCAACCTTACGACCACGATGAACTTATAAACTCGAATCGCACAAATATCACGATGGTTATTCCAAATCCTACACCAGACCTAAAAAACAATAACCCGACCATACTGTTCTCATATGGATGCCAATGGAATTTGATGAATTATGGGTCATTAGATTCTATGATGGAACTATACGTTGGTCAGTTCCAGCAAGGAAGTGTTATCCTGAAACCCCAAGAGTTGCGTTATAAGCCCGTAGAAGCAAAGACACCTGTCTTGCCCGACCCTGCTACACATTCATTTCAGCCCATGGCTCATACTTCGCCGATTTATGATTCCAACCCCAAAACAGGCGATAAGTCGATAGTAATATAATATCTGTTCGTTTAAATAAAATGCCGAACAAGTGGTTAGCGCATGTCAAGAAGACGATGAAGAACATGAAGGCGAAGGGCACATACGAGAAGGGTAAGGGTCTGAAGCAGGTGATTATGGCGGCAAAGAAAACTTGGCACAAGGCCAAGAAGGGCGGTGCTGATTCTTCTGATGACGAGGTCTCTCCCGCTGCCGCTCCTGCTGCTCCTGCTGCTGCTGCTCCTGCCACGGAAATGGGTGGTCGTCGCAAAACACGCCGTCGTCGCCACAGCCGTCGTCGTTAGAAAAAATGAGTATAACTAACATATAAAGACAAATGGGTGGCGGATTACTTCAATTAGTTGCCTATGGTGCTCAGGATGCATACATTTCTGGTAATCCGCAGATTACATTTTGGAAGGGCCTTTTCAAGCGTCACACTAACTTCGCTATGGAACCTTTCCGAATCAACTTCAGCGGCCAGCCCTCGTGGGGCACGAAGCAGACTGCCATCGTAGGCCGTCATGCCGATCTGCTTTACTCAACTTATGTAGAGGTTGTGTTGCCTTACAAGGGTACGGATGATGCTTCATACAGATGGTCTTCCGGTGACCTAGGATATAAACTAATCAGGCATGTCGAGTTGGACATTGGTGGTCAGATTGTTGATCGTATGTATTCCGAGTTCATGGTGCTTTGGGCTTCTCTAACTCTTTCATTTGATGCTCGTAACAAACTCGCCGCAATGGTAGATCCAAACATTAGGGATGATAGTATCTGCGCTGCCGATGGTCGTAAGAAATTACCGAATGTGCTATACATTCCTTTGCCTTTCTTCTTTACTCGCAATCCTGGCGCTGCTCTTCCCCTAATTGCTCTCCAATATCACGAGGTAAAAATCAATGTGCTTTGGAACGACCCTCAATTTTTTGCAGGTAACTTCGACAATGTAAGCAAATGCCCTCCTCCTACTCAGGCTGCTCTTTACATTGATTACATTTACCTAGATACCGAAGAGCGTCGTCGTATGGCACAGGCGAGCCACGAGTATCTCATCGAGCAGACACAGTTCAACGAAGATAAGGGTATTCGTGGAGCCAATAACCGTATCGACCTGACCTTTAACCACCCCGTAAAGGAACTCATTTGGGTTGTTCAGCCCGCTTCTTATACAGACTGCAAATTGGCAAAGAAAGATAATGTTACTCAACTAGCCCCGTTCACGTATGACCGTTCGTTAGTATACGAGCAATGGTTACAGATTAACGGCCAAGATCGTCTAGACCGTCGTTATGGCGATTACTACAGCAAGGTTCAGCCCTTCCAGCATCATACTGGCGTAGGCACCGCTATCGCCGGTTACGCGGGCGGCGGCGGTATATATTGCTACTCATTTGCTTTGCGCCCCGAAGAGCACCAGCCTTCTGGTACGTGCAACTTCTCACGCATTGATACGGCAACGATTGTCATGAACATGGCGGGCGAAGGCGGTGTACCTCCTGGAATTGGTCCGTCCGAGGCAGATGCTGGCGATTGGAACGTGCGCGTATATGCCGTCAACTACAACGTTCTCCGTGTGATGTCTGGCATGGGCGGTCTGGCATACAGCAACTAATTTGTTTAATCTTTTCAAGATACAGAATACCGTCCATTAACTCTTCCTGAGCATGTTGAATCCATTGTAAAAACGTTAGGTCATTACGATCCAATGTTTTTCCATACTTAATTTGTCCAATCTCTGCTCGTTTCTGGAAAGCAGAGATTACACTTGATACTACTGAATCATATTGGGGCTCCATTTTTATTATATACAACCGTGCTATGTCTAAACTTACCAACTCATTAGGATGTCATCCATTCTACACTGGCCATCCTTCTCATCTTTCTTGGTTTGTTGGTCTACTAATGCATTGGCATGGGCCAACTCAGAATCAAACAAATCATGTTCTTCGTGTCCTTCAGGCATACGAGATTCGTCAATCAAAATATCAACAAATCCAGTTCCACATGGAGGCTTCTGACCAAACATAATGTTTGCTGAGACACCTCGCATAGAGTCAAACTCGCCAGACACTGCTGCATCAAACAGAACCTTAGATGTCATTTCAAATGATGACTTAGCAAGAACACCGTTCTCTAACTTGTTCATACCAAACCGATCAATCGCAATTAGGTAACCATGATAGGTCATTGCATCAACTAACAGGCAAGGGTGACGGTAATTTACGGAATCAGCACCAAATACGTCCATCATCTCTTCATACAAAGCCATACGCGCTGCTTCAATTCCGAACACGTCCAGAATCTCATGAATGTCATTTGAGAAACTCCGCGTGGGGTCAACGTTAGGGAAGACAAACAAGTCAAGCAAGTTGGTTCCTTCTGAGTCAAGAACCCATTGGTTATTCTGAACATAACCAGCAATGCGTTCGTCAAATACAATCTCGTCCTTCTTTTCACGAGGGAATACACGCCCGATTCCATCAATACCAGTTAGTGTTGTATCCAGCAACTTATCTTCAATAAACCGAAGAGACAAGGCATTCTTTACAACATCGGTACCAAACGTAATACGCATAACAAGTTTATCACTTGTATTGGTATCGGGATGGATACAGTCAAATACACGAAGAACTTTGTTGCTTTCAATCTTCATTCGGATTTTTGTCATATCCAGAATGTTTCTTAAAAGCATCTGAGTCGGGTCAAGTTCTAACCGAATAATCCACGGAGATGCACAATTCTGTCCATGACTCAAACTGAACTTCTCGTATGATAGGAGAATCTCACGATCTTCTTGAACAATGGTATTCGAAGACATGGGATTGGGGTCATAGTAGATCCGAACAGACTTGGTGATGTCACGAAGCGTTGTTTTCTGAATTTCTTTCATGCTTGAGATTGCGCCTTGGTGGTCGGACATGTTAGGCATCAGATATATGATGTTCGAAGGGTTTTTGGGATTTTGAGAAACGCTGAGAAGTTCTTGGATACGAGGAACACCTTGCGTTGCATTGGCTTTGGCTGTTCCTGCTTGGTGGAAAGTATTCAGCGTGAGTTGGGTCGTAGGCTCACCAATAGATTGTGCAGCAAGAGGACCAACCATTTCACCTGGATGTACAAGCGCCTTCTTGTATTTGAACTTGATATCACGAATCAGTTCATCGAACAGTGCAACTGTAAACCTGTTGACAATAATCGACTTCTTGGGGGCAAGATTGTAGCGAAGCAAGCAATGGAACAGATAGTTATCTGCCATATAGGGAGTCTTACATAGCCTATCAAGTTCATCGACGACATAGTTAGGGGTTAGATCGGTCTTTACAAGGTAGGGGTTGCGATACTTATCTACAAGGCGCTGAAGATGCACAGGTGCCCGAACTTCTGATTTCTTTATAAACTTTAAGACACGCTTGACAAACATTTCGCGGTCATTTAAAATTTGGTCAACCATATCATCTACAGAATCAGCCGTATCAGGAGAAACGGCTTTAAAGTCTTCCTTTGTGGCGGCAAACATAGAATAGACTTGTTCCATAGTCAATAATCCAAGTTCACACTCTTGCTTTTCAATCCCAGTAGCATCAATACCATCCTCACCATAAAGGAACTGAACAATAGAGCCGTTGATGTCACGCACAGTGCTATCCTGTTCTACATGAATGTCTTCCATCAGTTTTACAAGTCGGCGCTGAATATAGCCAGTGTCTGAAGTCTTTACGGCCGTATCAATCAGACCCTCACGGCCACCCATGGCGTGGAAGAAGAACTCAGCAGGGCGAATGCCAGAAATGAATGAGTTCTCAACAAATCCACGAGATTCTAGGCCATCATCATATTTTGCAAAATGAGGAAGTGTGCGGCTATCCATAGTATACTTAATACGTTTACCATCAACATTCTGTTGACCAAGTGTGGCAATCATTTGCATTAGATTTGGGTCGGCTGCTCCTTTAGAACCAGCACCCTTGTCGGACATAATAATCATGCGATTTGTGGGTGGAAGATTGTCTACAATAACTGTATTTACTTTGCTGTTCATCTCACCAATTGCTGCTTTGATGTTGTTCTCAAGTTCTTCGCCATCTGCACGACCGCTCAAATTCAGGAAGCGACCAGCATGAACGCTTGATAGAACATCACCTATCTTGCGTTTGCCATCCACCAATGCCGCATCAATTGCTTCATATACGGCTATCGTGGTAATCAAGTCGGAAGGACCTGTAGAGAACCCAGCAAGCATATTGTATTTGGTAACAATATTTTGAAGCGAGTTGATGAAATCACCACAACGTTCAGGTCCAAACTCATTATAGATTGTGTGAACAATGCCTTTGGATGCTCCTTTGAGTGAGCGATCATTTAGAACGCCCTTTACAATCTTGCCGTTCTCAATCTGAACGCTGCCATTCGAGTTCATCAAAGGAAGGGAATAGGATACTACATCGGTGCCGGACATAGGCAAATCCATGCGCTTAAATCCAGAAATAGAACGTTTAGTTCTGGCTAAGATGTTCATAGCAATGTGTTCTGGGATTGTCACGTCGGGTTGAGAGATTCGGTAAGCGCCAGTCAGAGTATCTTGGAATACGGAGATGATGGGTTGGCAAGTACGAGGAGATACAATTTGCCGAAGCAAAGTAGCAATCACCCTTAGTTCAGTTGCTGCAGCAATGCTTTGGGGGACGTGCATGTTCATTTCATCACCATCAAAATCAGCATTGTATGGCTTAGTTGCTGATACGTTGAGGCGGAAGGTTGAGTAGGGTAGAACACGAACCCGGTGACACATCATAGAAGCCTTGTGAAGGGATGGTTGGCGATTGAATAGCACAACATCTCCATCTACAAGATGACGATGAACAACATCACCTTCTTGGATATCAATATCACGATTCACAAATCCAAGCCTAAACGCCTTGCCTTCATCCTTCTTGAAGACGTTTTTGGCACCCGGATACTTGTCAGGACCGTTCTTGATAGCAGCCATCAACCTATCACGATTGTATGAAGTAACAATTTCAGGGAACGTAAGATTTGATGCGATTTCTTCAGGCACACCGAGTTCATCTACATCGATGTTAGGATCAGGCGTAATAACTGAACGGGCAGAGAAGTCTACACGCTTGCCCATGAGATTCCCACGCACACGCCCAGTCTTCGCTCCCAGACGGGATTTTAGGGTCTTGCGAGGCCGTCCTGACCTGTCAGCGCTTTGTGATAGGCCTTTGATGTCGTTGTCGACATAGGTGGCAACTTCGAATTGTAGAAGTTCAGTGAGTTTATCAATCATGTCACCATTTTCGCCTTTATCGATTTTCTCTCGAAGTTTATTGTTTTGGCGAACAATATCGATAAGTTTATGCGTGAGGTCATCTTCCATGCGTTGATTATCATCCATGACGACTGAAGGGCGAACTGTTAGGGGAGGAACAGCAAGGACAGTGCAAACCATCCAATCAGGACGGGAGAATTTGGGGTTGAATCCAATCATGGTTACGTGTTCATCGGTGATACGTTGGAAGCAACGAAGAACAATTTCTGGTTGAAGAGGAAATGGTTCTGCTTCTTCGTCATATGTATGTGCTTGTAAAGATGCTACTGAATTTTCGATTTTAGATATTTTAGCAATGGTTCGAGCCCCACAATGTGCACATGCTCGTGATTCCTTTAGGGAATGAGTCTTGTAATGCTTGGTTTCCTCACGAATCAAATCGAATCGCTCAACGCCTTTGGCAAGCATAGAGATACGTTCGAGTTCTTCGTCGGGTAGATATGGGTTAGAGCATGCCAAGCATACGACTACTAGAAGTTTCTGAACAACTTCAATGAATTGATACAGATATACAGGACGAGCCAAACGAATATGGCCAAAATGTCCAGGGCAAAGCAAGTTTGTCTGCTTGCATGTCGGGCATACTTTTCCATGATCTGTTACTCCAAATCGGGTATCGAATACACCGTTGGGAATTGCTAGGCCGCTTTGGTATGTCTTATCGGTTTTTACTTCAACAACGCTGCGTGATGTGATATCAGCAGGGTTGGCGATTCCAAATTGAACTCCGATGATAGTATCACCCATTCTTTATATAATTACTATAGTCTTTAGATGGATTCGTTTTTCTTGGCAGAATAGACAACGTTTTTCTTGTCAGAATAGACAACGTTTTTCTGGATTATACGCTGGTAATCATCTTGACAGGAGCGAATAGATAGGGTAGAATCTTGAAGTGGTATAGAGAAACCACAAAGCCTAGATTTACACCTACTAGAGCAAGCCAATGCAGCGTGCTTATTTCACCAAATGATTTAGGCGTTGAGAGACCCAGAAGGCCCTGTAGGCTGCTTACAACCACTAGACATACACCCTGGTATAGCATGAAATATACTACGAGAAGCGGGAAACCGACATACATGTAATATAGATATCTCCAAAGGAAATTTATCAGTAGTAGCGTGTTTAGACGCAAGCATCTCCATTACGAATCCACCCTTAGCCATTTTATATTAACATTTATAGTTTTTTCTGAGTTTGAGGGTGAGTTCGAAAAATTCGTCATTTTGTATTAAATCTCGAACTGACTCTTCAGGGAACGGAATATCTTCCAAAAGTTTGTCATAATCAGACCCAACCCGTTGTTCGAACTTTCTCATGTCCTTAATCTTGCGTGTACACATTGCATGAAATACTGCCTTAGCCATTTCTTGAAATTGTTTAGGGTTCTCTTGGTCTGCTTCTAAGGTTCGAACTAAAACATTCCACTCCTCCATTTAATAAATGAAACTAAAAACTATTCGCCGTTCTCACAAGCCTGAAAACGAAATCAGGTATTTTTAAGTAGATAATCCAAAAAGATATGATAAAACCGCTAAGTACCGAATTATTTATATCGCGCTCGAGTGAAATATGGGGCAGTCGTTTTGACTACTCAAATACAATTTACAAAAATTCAAGTAGTAAAGTAACTATATTATGTAAAGTTCATGGCGAATTTCAACAGATTCCCTCAAATCATCTAAGATATGGCTGTGGCAAATGTGGTCATAGTTTAAATATTAGAAATTGCGAACTTAAAAGAAAGTGCAGTTCAGAGTTTGTTTATAAAGCAAACCAAATTCACAAGAATAAATATGACTACTCTGAATCAATTTATACAACTGCATGCATCAAACTTATAGTTATATGTGAAGTTCACGGAAGATTTAATATTTCTCCTAATAATCATTTGCGAGGAAAGGGATGTCCTAAGTGTGGATTGATAATATCGCGCGCTTCTAAGGTAAAACTATTTGAAGATTATTATCCTAAATTTAAAGAGATACACTGTGAAAAATATGACTATTACCTTGTGAAATGGAAAAATGCGTCAACATGCATCACTGTTATATGTAAAGTTCATGGGCAATTTAAAATACTACCATTGGTTCATAGAAATGGGAGGGGGTGTTCTAAATGTTCTAATCGTTATTCTGCTATTAGCGTAGATTGGCTATTGCTTATGGCTATAAAATACTCAACCACAATTCAACATGCAAAACATATGGGAGAGTTTATGATTCCGGGAAGAAGATACAAAGCCGATGGATATTCCGAATCTTTGAATACCGTATTTGAATTTCATGGTGATTTCTGGCATGGGAATCCAAAAATATATGACCAAGAGAGTGTAAACCCAAGAGTAGGTATAAAATATGGGTCCTTATACAGAGACACCCTAGAAAAGGCCAATGTTATTCGAAGCAAAGGCTATAACCTCGTCGAAGTTTGGGAGGCTGATTGGAAAAATTTTATAAAATGTATTAGGCTTATTCAAAAAAAATGGAGAAGCATAATATAAGAATGAAAACACGTAAACTACGCCTGTTAGTAATTAAACCATCGCATAAGAGTGAAAAAAAATATGATGCCTTATTTTTAACAAGGTCTGGAAGAGAGAAAACGGTTCCGTTTGGGCAGAAAGGATATAAAGACTTTATTCTATTTAGCAAAGAATCTAAGCGCGAAGGCAAGACACGTAGAGCTCGTTATCTCAAGCGCCACGGGAATATGGGAGAATCATGGAATAAGCCTGATACTCCTGGTGCTTTATCCAGATGGGTACTTTGGAACAAGCCCAGTTTCAAAGCAAGTGTAGCCGACTTCAAGAAGCGATTCAAGTTGTAAAACGGATTTTATAGATATAGGTTATGGCCCGTAAACCATGGCACACGACCCTGCTTTTGATCTCCAACTCGACCCGCTAAATACGGCATTTCTCGGAGAAAATCTCTCTGATGTGTCGAGCATTGCAGAAAGCATTGACTACGAGTTAAATGACGCAGAACTCTCGAAACTCGGGATGATTCAGTCTGCTCGGGCATTGCTTGCAGATGCCAAGCAAAGATTGACGAGGTATGAGGTGAAGGTTGCGAGCGGAAATGTCAAAAAGGACAGTGCTTCTGACAAGAAGAAGAAACTCGCACGGCTAAGACGCGAAGTCAAAGAGGCTGAAGTCTGGCTCAACACGCTTATCAACTCGTAAAACGGATTGTATATGCTATATTTTTTAGTCTAAAAGCAAATGGGTTCGATTCGTATTCGTATTATTTGGCGTTCGGACATGGGTGATTCTGGTCATGGCGAGTACATGACTTATGAAGAGTTCAAGATCCTTGTTGGAAAAACTCCCCCAGAATTAGTTCAGGAGTTGAATGACAGGCATCCTAGAATCTACCATTGGATTGAGCCAGAACCTTATATTGCTTTATAGTCTGCTTAAAGCGGACAAATTTTTATCTATAAGTTCTGACCACGTTAAGGTATAATCAGAATCTCTGTAAAGTTTCATGATATGATTCCACGAATGAATATAGCACATGGCGGTTGTCCCCATAACTATTGGTAATATCCAATTCATTTATACTTAAAAATATTTAAAGAGCAAACCAAATACGCGGACTGTATTCTTTCTGATATTAAAATGGATTTATAGATGAATACAGATAGCCAAATAAAACATGATTACGCGAGAGATTCGCAAAATCTTAAACCCGTATTTAGTTTGGGAGTCTCGCGTTAATCTAAATGCAGCACTGCCAAAATCCTGTCGCGTTTATACGAAAATGTCATGGAAGAAATGTATTGCGCATGAACTTTACTACTTAAAGACGATATACCTGGCTAAGAGCCAACGGTTTCATGAAGCAGTGGGAGCCACACAAAAGTGCGAGCGTGTTTTCGAACTATTTAGTTCGTATAACGATCCGCGCATGTTGTTCCTGATGACCTGCTATCCAAATTACAAAAATATAAATATTGACCGTCTTCTATATTTTGCAGACAAAAAACACTTACTTTCTTCTTCGGTTGACCCGAAGTTGGTACATCGTCTCGTTGTGCTATGCCAGCGCATGGTGCTAAAGGTGATGACAATGAAAATCATTAAGTTGCCTACAAACATGATTCACGGCTTCATCCAAATCGTTTAAAACGGAATTGGATGAAATATTTTTAAATTTATTAAGCAATGGAACCCAAAACTCGTAGAGAAACTAAAAAAGACCAGAAAGAGAAGGCCGATGGTAAAGATGGCAAATATACACAAAAACATATTCGGTTGGCTGAGAATCGTCGGCTAGAACAAGTTCTTCAAGGGAAGAAGTCAAAGAAGCCTTGAATGTGTTAAGCGATATGTTCTTTTCCTATCGCGGTTCTTGGTATAATTAGTTCCGACCTTTTTACATGTTTTTCCCTTGTATGTCTTTTTAGTGCAGCCCGATTTATAGTATGCTAATTGTTGTGCTATAGATTGTAGTGATTTTTGCTCTTTCATCTTAGAGAACATGGAATGAACTGAAAATAAGTAGTCGGATCTCGAGTTAAACCAAGGGATACTGATATGTTTGCGAAATTCGGGAAACGGAAATGATCCTTTTAACAATACCCAAAAGGTTTCGTGATCTTTTACTTTTTGTTCTTCAGGATTAAAGTTGTAGGCGATGCTATATAGAAAATCGCGACCTGGTATTTCTTTTGGGGGTGATGTCAATAACTCTTGATAATGATTCTGGATTTGTTCGAATGACGGAGCGGGCACTGGGAGAGGACATTTGGGATCTTCTTCATGTTGCTTAATAAGTTTATTGTTGACTTTATTATGGAAGTTATATAACCATCTTTGAAGATTTCCACGAGGTTTACTCTGTTTCCGGAATTCTTGTGCAGATGCTCGACAATACTTACAAGGCAAAATAAAAGGCATGATATCCAGAGTTCCTTTAGCATATAGTCCGCCTTGTTGGGCTATTAGATGAAATAATTGCCAACCTGATGGTCCCCAAAAAGAGACATCCATTATTCTTTTATGTTAAATTAATTAAATGGCCTGTGTTGAAAATCAGGTCCTTATGTTTGCTATAGCGATTCATGCTGGTCTGGTATTAACTAAGTTTTTCGAGGCTTTAGCGCGTGATCTTGTTCTTCCTTTGCTTGCACCAGTCTCTTCGGCTGAAGGTGGAATTTCTAAGTGGGTTATACAGGTAGGGGCTGTTAAGTTTAACGTTGGTGATGTGATTGTTCAGACTATTAATATGTTTGTTGCCTTTATGGTTGTATATCTAACCCTTCCTTATTTGAAGGAGTACGTTCCTATTGCTGGTCGTCGTTAATTATCTTTTTGTTAAAGTAAATGGTTCGTCATCATAAAAAAACGAAGAAGCATTCTAGACGTCGTCGTATGAGAGGAGGTGTTTGGTATGATCCTCGCACTTGGGGCAAGCCCGCCACACCTCCTGCTCCTGCTGGGCTTGAACTTCCTCCTGTTGTCGACAAAGCAGTATCTGATGTATCTTCTGGAGTGACAGATGCAACCAAGACTGTTGCCGATGGCGTTGGTGTTCCATCTGCATCTAGTCAGGCTGCTGCTGTAGGAGCGCCTGCCGGTTCAGCAGGTATATTGGGTTCAGATGCAAGTCTAGCGGCAGCGGGCGGTCGCCGTAGACGTCGTACTCGCAAACATCGCAAGCATTAGTCCACCATCCTGAAATTAGTCCAACCACCAGCCGGATACTTACCAAACTTCTCTGTGACTCGCTTGACCAAGTCAGACACAGATAAACTCAAGTTCTCATTCTGAATCTTCCATTGCTTGAATACAGATTGGAGTTGCGTCTTGAGAACAGGAGCAACTTCATCACCTGCCTTAAACTCCTCCGTTTTCTCTGACAGGAACTTAGCAATACCATCCGTATCATTGCGATACTCCGTCGTATACTCGAGAACCTTTGCAGGCGTAGGAAGTTTGTTGAATCCATTGCCTTCCTTTAGGGTTGCTACCAAGAAGTTGAGAAAAGGCTGAGCCCACTCGCGAGAAGTTACAGAGTGCTGAATAGTTTCATCAATGGGATAATGATGGGGTTCGCAAGGTTTTTCAACAAACTTGGATGTATAATTCACAACTATCAAGCGGCGCCAAGTACCGCCATCCGTCGTATTGATCTCAGGTTTCTCATTACATGCCAAATGAAACTTTGCTTGAACTTCGAACTCACAACCTGACTTGAATAGGTCACGAGCATACATCTTCTCGCAAGATGTAATTTCTTTCATTAGTCCAGTATTCAACGCAATTTTCTCGTCTGGTTCCTGCATAGTTACAAACCTACGGCCCTTGAGACGGATTACCTCAGGAGCAGCAGCACCGGACTTACCACGTTTCTGCGTAAACAATGAGATCGGGACAACTGCAGCATAATCACCCAATGCTTTAGTCACCAAGTTCATCAACATAGATTTACCGTTAGAACCTGAACCAGTCAGAATATGAAACTTCTGAGCCTTGTTTCCGCCAAGCAAACATGTTGCCAAATGACGCATAAAGTATAGGCGAACTTCGGGATCAGGAAGAACTTGGTTAATAAATGACTGAATAGCAGGCCATTCAGCATAATCATAATACATCTTTTCAGGCTCGAAATCAATTTCTGTGCTGAACGAAATGTAATCCTCAGGCAAACCATTCCGAAACTCGAATGTTGCCAAATTCAGAACACCATTGTTGAAGGCAATTAGTTCTTTGTTAGAATCAATCTTCTTAGTGAATTGTTCGTCGAAGAATAGTTCGCGGCATTCTTTCATTACGTTGTTTTTGAAGGTTGTTGTTTTAAGTTTGGTATACATCTTTAGGAATCCCATACGTTGAGCATCCCGTTGACAATATTCGCATACTCCACAATCTCCTTTGCCTTCCGTTGTGCACTCCTTGCCTTCTAGATCAATACCAAGTCGGTTGGCACGCTTAAAGAACTCTTGGGCAATTTCTTTAGAAAGGCGAAGTTGTAGATCGATACCACAATCAGTCTCTGACCAAATGTGACCTG
>Ga0114975_10000399_pt1 | contig 32752 bp, 18 predicted proteins | sample S_130626_EF_Meta_FD_87031 | JGI IMG/M metagenome (GOLD analysis project Ga0114975, IMG submission 87031) | Freshwater microbial communities from Lake Simoncouche, Canada to study carbon cycling - S_130626_EF_MetaG | ecosystem: Environmental > Aquatic > Freshwater > Lake | place: Lake...
CATTATATGTTGTTTAACATTTATGTTCAGCAGATATCGAAATTAAATGTTCCTGGTGCTGTTGATCCTACTGCACAAAATGCTAATGCTCAATACATTACACAGAGTGGTATATCAAATGGTGGTACTGGCATAGGAGTAATAGGTGATATTGGAAGAGCTATTTCAGATAAATTTGGTGTACCTATTAAAAATAGTATTGCAGGTACTGGATTTGGTGATACTGTAAATGTTGTTCAAGATGCTTTATCACCATTAGGTGATGTTCTAGGTAATTTAGTAAACCAAACTTCAACTACGTTTAATAACAATGTAGTAAAACTAACGAACAATATTGCAATTTATATGCCAGATACAGTTCAATTTGGATCAACTGCATCTTATGATACACAATCATTATCAGGTGATGCATTATCTATGTTAGGTGTGGGTAAATCATTAGTTGATCAATATACAAATGGTGATAGAGTAGCTAAATCAAATGCTATAACTGCTTTATTAGGTGCTGTAAAAAATAAATTAGGAAGCTCAATTCCAGTATTGAGTAGTCGAACTTTTAATGCGGCATTTATTGGTAAATTTGGTGTAGTTAATCCTATGGTTGAAGTTATGTATTCAAAACCTGAATTACGTAATTTTAGATTTGATTATATGTTTTATCCTAGAAGTGAAAGTGAAGCAGAAAAAGTTCAACAAATAATTTATCAGTTTCAATATCATCAAGCACCGGAACTTAAATCAGGTACTGCAGGATATATGTTAGTACCTCCATCAACTTTTGATATTGGATTTTATTATCGTGGACAAGTTAATCCAAATATTCCAAGAATACTTTCATGTGTATTAAAACAAGTTGATGTAGATTATGCACCAAATGGTTTTCATGCATTTGAAAGTGATTATAATCAAACTATACCAAAAAAAGGCGGTACAGGTATGCCCGTTGGTATTAGATTATCATTAGCATTTCAAGAAACACAATATGTCACTAAACAATTTATGGATGAAACTAAAGTTGCAGAAGCAGAAAAAGCCACCTATGATGCAAATAATCCAAATACTTGGGGTCGTAGTGATATAAATCCAGAAACAGGATTACCAAGAGATCAAAATACGTATGGTCCACAAACAAATACTACTTCAATTAGACCTAGTGCGAGACAAGTAAGTGTTAATAACCCAAATAATTTTGCTCGATCTGAACGAGGAATTATAAATTCAACTTCTCCTGTTTATGTTACAGGCCGAACAACTGCTCAAGAAAGAGCTTTAACAAATTACCGAGATTAATAATATGTCATTATTCTTTAATAACTTTCCAAAAACATACTATAAAATAGATAATTCTAATGAATTGGATACAGTTACAAATATAACTGCAAATTTTTCAATATTAAATTCATCTATAAATGCAACACAAGGTTATTATGATTATACAATAAGTGAAGGTGATACACCAGAAATAGTTGCATATAAAGTTTATGGTGATGCAGAATATCATTGGTTAATAATGAGAATAAATGGTATAATGAATTTGAATACAGATTGGCCATTAACATATTCACAATTAATGGATTCAATAGAAGATTTATATGGTATTGCATATGCACAGACAAATTATAAAACACATTATAAAATTGAAAGAAAAACACTTGTTAAAACTGGTGACTATCTAGAAGAATATGTAACAATAGATGCTAATACATATGCAAGTTTAGCACCAATTTCAACATTCTATACTTTACCCGATGGTACATCAATGCAACTTGATATCAGTAAACAAAGATTTACTTATTATGATGATGAAGTTTTATCTAATGAAAAAAAGAGAACTATTAGATTAGTTAAACCACAATACAAAGAAATGATATTAACAGAATTACAAAGAGTATTGAATGGTTAATCCTATAAGTAATAATCTTCGTTTCTTTATTGATGAATTAATTTTAGTAACTAAACTAGGTAATTTTGATTTATCAGATAAGTTTGAAGAATTAAATATATTTGATACAATACTTAACCCATGTATGTCGGGTAATATATTAATTACCGATGCTTTAAATTTAACTTCTAAATTTAATTTTGATGGATCAGATTTACTTAAAATAAGTATTAAAAAAGATCCAAATGGTCCTATAACATTTAAAAAAACATTTAAAATATATGAAAAAGGTAAAACATTACCCTTAACTACTACATCTGAACAATATACATTATCATTTGTTTCAGAAGAATATTATTTTTCAAAAACAAAGAAGTTACAAAAAATGTATATAGGAAGAACATACTCAGATATTGCTCAAGAAATTATAGTAAAAGATTTGAATGTACCAAAGAAATTTATTATTGAAAACACTTTAGGTATCTTAAATTATTCAGGTAATAATAAAACACCTTTTGAATTTTTAACAGAATGTGCAACAAAAGCAATTTCTGCGGATGATCAATCACCAACGTATGTTTTCTTTGAGAACAAAAATGGTTTTAATTTTGTTTCATTATCTTATATTGCAAAACAAAATCCAATAGCTAGAATTAATTATGCACCAAAAAACTTTGGTACTGATGATGAAATTTCTTTTTATGGTGCAATGCATTTAGAAGTTATTTCTCAGTTTGATGTTATAGATAATATTAATAGTGGATATTATGGCTCAAGTGGTGTTTATGTTGATTATTTAAATCGTAGAGTTATAACTAAAAATATTGGTCCTATAAGTAATAATACTAAATCAAAACAATTAAATAAAAATCCAGAAGTTTCACCAATACCAGAAGCTGTGAATCCAAATTTACGCACTTGGGTTGTATATGGACCTACAGTTATTGCGACACAAAATAACACTTGGGTAAAAGAAAATAATCCTACAGCAACAAACACTTTAGATGATGTTATGCAATATTTTGGTAGTAGACCTGCAGAAATGCGTAAGTATACTGAAAAAAGAGTCAAACTAGTAATGCCAGGTAATTTTAATCTAATCTGTGGTTCTGTTGTTGATCTTTTAGTAACAAGTCGTGCTCAAAATATTTCATCAGATAGTAGAGATGATTCTTTAAGTGGTAAATATATAGTATTAGCATGTAGACATATTATAAAATATGATAGACATGAAACAATATTAGAAATTTCTACAGATTCAAATAATAAAGAACTGTATCGTCCACAATCACAATATTAGGAGATTTATTAAATAATGTCAAGTTTTCCAGGTGTAAATGCTGATATGTATTGGTTCATGGCTATTGTTGAAAATATCTATGATCCAGATATGGCAGGTAAAGTAAAAATTCGTGTCATTGGTAAAGATACCTCTGATACAATGGCAACGCCAAGTGAGAGTTTACCTTGGGCACCATGTTTACTTCCAGCAAATTTTTCAAGAAAAACTATAGATGTGGAACCTGGTGATTGGGTTGTTGGATTTTATGTTGATGGATTAGTTGCTCGTCAACCAATGATTCTTGGCGTTATTCCAGGCATTACAACTTCCACAGGATAAAAAATGGCATTAAACTTAAATCTTCAAACAGTATTTCCATATTTGGCGTCAGCGCAACTTGCAAATCTAACGGCAACTCAGCGTTTAAGATTACCACAATTGCCAGGTGGTATTGTACCTGCAGGTGGTTATATGAGACCATCTAATACACCAACTGCATCTATTACTACAGAAAATACTTTAGTTAGATTAACAAATTTAGATTTGGCTCATGTATGTGATATTAGTGGAGATATAAAAAGAAGTGCTGCATATCAATATCTAAAAAGTCACATTGGTATTGAAGCAATAACTAAAGCATTAGGAATTACTACTACTGCTAAAGGACTAATACCTTCTGCATTAACAACTACCCTTACTGCTGCTCTTGAATATGTTAGAGATGTATTAAGAACTGTTAATAAATATTTAAAAATAGTTAAAGCAGTAGCCGATGCGTTAATTCTTTATGTTGTTATCATTCGTGCAGTTATCAATTGGATTATGACATTACCTGCAAAACTATTAAGAATGATGAAAGAATGTGCATTTGCATTTTTCAATTCAATCATAGCTATTGGAAATGATTTATTAAGCACACCCGGTGGTATTTTAGGACCAGAGTTTAAGACACTAACGAATGAGATGAAAGCAACATTTAATGAAGCAAAAAGTGTTATTAAAAATACTCTTGCAGTAGCTCAAATACCAGGTCAAATATTAAATGCAGTATTAAATACAAATGTAACTTTAAATCCAGATCAAGCATTAGCTGCATTAGATGAAGCAACTATAAATTTACAAAATACATTAACAGCTTCAACCGCATTTGATCCGGCAACTCTTGTTCCACCAACAGCTGTAACACAAGATGCGTATCCGGCATCAGGTAAGACAGCTATTACTTAATATAATGGAAAAATAAAATATGGCAAGTTTACAGGCAGGTATAGAACAAGCGATTGCTGCAATAAAACCACCTACAACAGTTGCAAGTAGTGGTGAAACAAATAATACAAACAATGATAATAAATCTATTCCTCCAGCTCCAGGTGGTCAAAGTGGATGGATGGAACCACCATCACCGTTTAATGAAGATCCAGAATTAGGTCCAGTTAATAAACCTGTCTATCCACATAATCAAGTAATATCTTCTAAGAGTGGTCATGCATTTCATATGGATGATACGAAAGGTGCTGAACGTGTTAGATTAGAACATAGAACAGCCACTTTTTTAGAAATGCATCCTGATGGATCACAAGTTAATAAAATACAAGGTGATAGTTATGAGATTGTTGCTAAAAATAATAATGTATTAATCAAAGGTAGTTGTAATATTACTGTTATTGGTGACTGTGTAATAGAATGTCAAAATAAAATTGAAAAGATAAATGGCGATTATAATTTGCAAGTTGCTGGAAAATTTACAGTAATGGCAGGAGATATGATTGTTCATTCTGATAAAGATGTAGAGATAACGGCGGGATCAGGTACTGTTGGTGTAGGTAATATCCAGTTAAGTTCTGCAGATGGTGTTTTTGTTAAAGGTAAACTTACTGCTTTAAATAGTTTTTATGCAAATGAAATTTTCTCATCAACTAAAATTACTGCTACTACACAAGTTATATCTGGACATCTTGGTTTTCTAAGCCGAACCGGAGGATTATTTCTTGGTGTGGAAGCATCTATTCCAGGTGTGATAGATATTCCCCCTATTGTAAGTCCCGCATTTTCAATACCTGGAATTGTAGTTAATGGAACTGGTATAACAACTACAGGATTTATGTTAGCTGGATTAAGTATGTTTGCGCCATTGGTTACAGGTATAGTTACGTCAGATATTTTGGGTCCTATGATGTTTATAAGACTTTGGGACATACTTCATAATCATACTGCACCAACTGGACCAACAACACCTCCATTACAAGCCGGCACTTTGATGGCTTAATATGAAGATTACTTTTTTAAGGAAAATATTATGACTGTTATGAATAGATTAAATTATAATTTTGACACTACAAAATTTAATGGGTCTGAAGAATTATCTGCTAATTCTAAAGCAATAATTGCATATATGCCAAAAACATTAAAAACTTGGCAAAAACAAATACTAGCTAACGGATCAATACAGAATTCTGATTATTATAGAGATCCAACAGTAAATGTTGTTGCTAGTTTACAAACACAAGTAGATTCAATTAAGTCTATAATTAATGGTATTGAATTTTGGGATAATAATTCTGGAGTTGCTCAAAGTGCAAACACTTTATATAATACTTTTGCTAATTCTACAATAACATATTTTAAAAAACATACTTCAAATATTTCAGGATTAACTACATCTTCTGTTAGAGAAGCACCAGATCGTGGAAGAATTATGGGTATTGGAAATGCATTAATAATGGTATTGGGTGAAACTGAAACTACTAATGCAAATGCTTTACCTATATTAGGTTGTATGACTAGTCTGTTTATAAATGATGATATTGTTTCAAATACTGCAATTATAACAAACGATATTATCACATTACAGAATTCATTAAGAAACCAAGTTAATGCAACATATGGGTATACTAATGTATATTCCAATCTATCTTCTGTGGGAGTAGATGCATTATATTCTCATGCACTTACTGCAAATAATTTACTTTGGGATAGAAGAAAGCATGATTGTGATTTTCATTATGAATCTTCTAATCTTATTTCAGATTTTCAAACAGTTAGATCATTAGGAATGGTTGGCAATACTCAAACATATTTAATTAATAACTATATCGGTACAGATTTATATAAAGAAAAACTGGTAAGTGATTAGAAAGACAGATAAATAAGACATGGCAACCGCACTTACAACAACAGGAATATCAAGATATCGTGATCTGGATTTGAACTTTACTGTTCATCCAATAAGAAAAGATATCAATATTTTGACAGACGAACAATCTGTAGTAACTTCGGTCAAAAATTTAATATTGATGAATTTTTATGATAAACCTTTTCATCCTGAAATTGGGTGTAATGTTCGCAGAATGTTATTTGAGAATATGGATGAAATTAGTGCAACAATTATGGAAAAAGAAATAAGACAAACAATAATTAATTTTGAGCCTAGAGTAACTATTAATAATATATCAATTTTACCTGATTATGATAATAATAGATTTTCAGTTAATATGACTTTTATTATTGCTAACCAAACAAATCCAATAAATGTAGAATTTTTCTTAACAAGAGAAAGATAAAATGGCAGATCGTTTACAAGTATCCGAATTAGATTTTGACCAGATTAAATCAAATCTAAAAACATTTTTACAACAACAAACAGTATTTGAAGATTATGATTTTGAAGGATCAGGTCTTAATATTCTATTAGATGTATTGGCATATAATACACACTATAATGCCTATTATCTCAATATGGTTGCCAATGAATCATTCTTAGATACTGCATTACTTAGAAATTCTGTTGTTTCTCATGCTAAAAAATTAAACTATACGCCAAGATCATCAACTTCTGCTAGAGCAATTATTAATTTAACTGTTGTTTCTCCTGATACCACTCCAAGTTCTTTAACATTACCTAAAGGTTATGTATTTTATTCAGAACAAATTAATGGTCTATCATTTAAATTCGTTACATTAAATTCATATACTGTGGATAAAGTTGGTTATAATTTTATATTTAATAATATACCAATTTATGAAGGACAACTAACTTCAGTTACAACTTTAAATAGTTATACATCAAATCCAAAACAAATATTTACTTTAAATGATTCAAATATTGATACATCTACTTTAGTAGTTAGTGTTAGGCAATCAGCTGGAAATACTACAACAATTGTTTATGATAGATCAGAAAATGACTTAAATATTACTGCAAATTCTGAAGTATATTTTCTTCAAGAAGGTACTGACGGTAAATATGATATTTACTTTGGGGATAATATTTTAAGTAAAGCAATACCTGATGGTGGTGTAATTACTTCACAATATTTAGTGACAAATGGTGCAGCTGCAAATTATGCAAACAACTTTATTACTTCTGAAACAATTTCTGGTTATTCAACTCTTATTGTTGCACCGGTAACAAAATCATCAGGTGGTTCTTCAAGAGAATCTGTAGATGAAATTAAATTTGGTGCACCATTAAGTTTATTGGCACAGAATCGTGCAGTAACAAAGAATGATTATATTAGATTAATACAACAAAAATACCCACAATTTGAGGCAGTTAATGTTTGGGGTGGAGAAGAAAACAATCCTCCAATTTATGGTAAAGTATTTGTATCTGCAAAACCAAAATTAGGTTTTGAAGTATCTCAAACAGAAAAAGATTATGTAAAAAATAATATACTGAAACCTATTAGTATGTTGACAGTTACACCAGAAATTGTGGATGTAGATTACAATTATCTTAAAGTAACATCTAAAGTTTATTATAATAAAGCAAAATTATCTACAAGTCAATCACAATTAATTGCCGATATTAAAACTACAATTAGTGATTACTGTGCAACTAATTTAAATCAATTTAATAGTTATTTTAATTTCTCGGGTATGGAAACAAGAATTGATGCATATGATAGATCAATTGTTTCAAATGAAGCAACATTATTTGTTGCAAAGAAATTTAGACCAGATTTAATTAATTCTGATAACTATATTTTAGATTTTGGATTTGAATTAACTAGAGGAACAACAAATGATAATTTCTATTCATCACCAGATTTTACGGTTGCAGATGAGAATGGTGTAAATAGACAATGTTTCTTTGAAGAAGTTCCATCTTCATATAGTGGTGTAGAATCTATTACAGTAGCAAATCCAGGCATCAATTATACATCTACGCCAACAGTTACGATTGTTGGTGATGGTGTGGGTGCAACCGCTGCGGCAGTTATTGTTAATGGTAAGATATCCGAGATTACAGTATTAACACCAGGTATTGGATATACAACTGCAGCAGTTCAGATTACAGGAGGCGGTGGTGAGTTAGGAGAAGGTCTTGCAGTTCTTCAAGGTAGATATGGACAAATAAGAATCTCATACTACAAGACTGACGAGATTAGTAGTCAGAGTACCAAAATTATTATTAATAGCACAAAAAATAATGGTGTTACTGGAACCATTGATTATAAATTAGGTAAAATATATATTAATAATTTTAATCCTAGTGCAGTTAATAATGATTTTGGAGATATTATGATACATATTATTCCTATGAGTAATATAATTCAATCAAGTTTAAATAAAATGTTAGTATTGGATGATCAAGATCCTACAAGTATTGTTGTTAAGGCAATAGCAATCTAATGGATCAAGTTTTAACATCTATACTAGTAGAAAGACAATTACCCGAATTTGTTCGTTCTGAACATCCTGTATTTGTAACTTTTCTTAAAAAATACTATGAATGGTTAGAAACTAATAATCAAATTAGTTATGAAATAAATGCACTTGCAAACTCTATTGATTTAGATAAAGCAGATAATGATTATCTAAATTTAATAAAACGAGATTTAATGCCTTATTTTCCAGAAAACATACTGGCAGATAAGAGATTATTTTTAAAATTAATTACAAATTTTTATAAGTCAAACGGTACACCGGATTCAGTTAAGTTTTTATTTCGTGCTTTATATAACGAAAATATAGACATTTATTATCCAAAAGATGACATACTAAAGGCATCTGATGGTAAATGGGTATTGCCTTTAGCACTTAGAATTGATACTAGTGATAACAATATCTTTAATATTGAAAAAACAAAAATAACAGGTAGAATATCTAAGGCCACTGCCGTAGTAGAAAAAGTCATTGAATCTATTGATCGGCAATTAGGCATTTCATATATTGAAGTTTATGTTTCAAATGTAGAAAGATTATTTGAAACGGGTGAATATGTAGATGCAACATATAATAATGGTGTTGTTGATGTAACTGTATCTGGTCGTTTAATTGGTGCATTATCAGAAATTAAAGTTGATCCACTAAATCGTGGTTTGTATTATAATGGGTATGATCCATTAATACCATATAATGGTGATCCAGTTACTATTGTTGGAGGTTTAAATCCAACTGCAAATAGTCCTGTTGGTGCTTTGGCGTATGTTGGTAATACTACAAAAGGTTCAATAACAGATATTGTATTAACTAATCCAGGTTTTGGATTTAGAAAATCGAGCGAAATAAGTTCATCATATGACACATATGTTACAACTATAGATTTTAAAGGTGGATTTGAAAATGCACCTTATGGTTCAGAAGCAAAGGCATCTATAAATTTATTAGATACTTCAACTGTTCGCAAAATAAATTTAAGAAATATGTCCATTGAAACTTTGAATGGTCTATATGCAAATATCAATGTTGCGAATGCTATTACAATTTCTAATATTGGTTCATATCAATCATTTAATGTTTACCCAATTTCATTTGTTACATTAGATCAGGGTGGTGGTGGATACAGAGCAAAACCAACAGTAGATACTTATAGTTTTTATAATGAAACTAATTCAGATGTTCTTGTTATATCATCATGTAACATTGTTAAAGATACCAGTATAATAACAGATTTAACACAAGATTTAACTACTTCATTTGAAGTTGGTAACTATGTAAGATTATACATTGTAAATAAGATGGAAGATATATTTGAAATTACAGGAGTTACTACTCATACAATTTCTTTTGCCAATACTTTTGCAAATGATGTTTCTGGTGTTTCTGTATATAAAATTGTAAGAAATGATTTATATAAGATAGGTTCATTAGGTAGAATTGTTACTGCAAATGGTGGTAGTAATTATGCAGTTAATCAAACATTAACATTTACTGGTGGTTCTGGATATGGTGCTAATGCATATGTGAGTGCAATACATGCCGGTAACAGTGGTATTAAAACAATAACAATTAACAATCATTCATCAAATGCATATGTATTAGGTGGTGAAGGTTATACTAGAGATGCATTACCAACAATCACAATAAACACAGTTTCTGGTACTGGCGCTAATGTTTATGTTAGTGAAGTTCTTGGTGATGGTGAATCATATTCATTAACTACATCAAGAATTGGTTCTGTAACTTCTTTACGTATAATTAGTTATGGATATGATTATGTTGAAGTGCCTACGATATCTTTAAGAAATATGGATTTAACTTTACAGAATGTAACATCTGGACAACTATTTGTATCAAATACAAAAGTATATCAAGGTACATCCAATACATCAACAACATTCTCTGCATATGTTGATAACTTTACTCAATCTACTGGATTTATTAGGTTGTTTGATTATATAGGAACATTTGATGTAACTAAAACAATTAAATCGGATGATGGAACAGTTTCTGGTAATGTTGTTTTAGGTAGCACAACGGTATATGGTGATGGTCGTGCTAAGGCAACTGCAAACTTTGAAAATGGATTGATTAGATATCCTGGTATCTATCTGAATACTGATGGACATATAAGTGAAGATAAGTTTTTACAAGATGGAAATAAATTTCATAATTTCTCATATGTGATTAATTCACAAACAGATTACAATAAATTTAAGAAACCATTAAATGATATTGTTCATCCATTAGGTACAAAAACATTTGTCACAAGAATTGACAACAATCAAGAAAATGTTTCTGCAAATGACATTAATCAAAGTATTACGGTAACAACTTTACCAACTAAGTTTAATATTGTATATGGTGCTAATGCAACTACGAATACAACTGCCAATTTAATGAATTATGTAAATGTTGGTGATGTTGTAATATTTACTGGCGTATATCGACATGTTGCAAATACAGTTAATATTTCTCTTGGTTCTAATACAGTATTTGGTAATACTTGTAACTTTATTAATGATATTCTTGATGGTGATATTATTTACTTATCAACTGGCAATACAGAAACCGTATTAAGTGTATCAAATAGCAAATATCTAATTACTCAAAATACTCTTGGTGTTACTGCAAATAATGTAACTATTAATCTCTATTTTGATGAGACTAAAACTGTTACTTTTGTAAATGCTAATACCATTAAAGTAGCTACAGCATTTACTTCAAATACTTTAAATATTGTCACAAACGTCTTAAAAGTTAAATAAATACAATTATGTCATCACTCATAACAAAAAATTTCAAAGTATTACTTGCCAAACAGTTATATAATCTATTGGATTTAACGGCAAATTCATATCTTCCTACATCAAGAAGATCATACATGTATGCATTTATAGGTAAACAATTACCTTGGAATGCTGGTACTGAAGTTCCAGTTACCCCTACAGAAACCGATTCTGTGATTAATGACTACTATCGGTATGGTATATTGGCAAAACAATTATCTTATACCAATGCATCTTTGGTCGTAGATAGAAATAATTGGACTGCAAACACAAAATATAACACTTATGAAGCAAATACTAATTTTTATATATTAAATAGTAGTGATCAAGTATTTAAGTGTTTAGCAAATAACGCAAGTGCAAATTCTACAGTTGAACCCGCACTATCATTATCTACAACTTCATTAGAAGAACCATATGTTTTAACTGCAGATGGTTATAAGTGGAAATATTTGTATACTATTTCATCGGTACAAAAACAAAGATTTTTAACTGCAGATTGGATGCCAGTAGTTAATAATAAATTTGTTACTGCATCTGCAGTTCCGGGTGGTATTGATATTGTTACTATTACTAATGCTGGAAATAATTATACTAATGGCGCAACACAGAGTATTATATCAATAGATGGTGATGGTACTGGTGCGGTATTAAAAGCAAATGTAACGGGTGGCCGTGTTGTTAATGTTATTATTCAAGATAGAGGAATGCAATATACCTATGCAGATTTAACATTTACAGATGTTGCTGGTGGTACTGGAACAGCCGCAACTGCTACAGTTTCTATTGCGCCACATGATGGGCATGGATATGATCCTTTATATGAATTAGCTGCATCTAATTTAATGTTTAATGTTGAATTTAATCAAGATGAATCAGGTATACTACCTACTGATAATGATTTTAGACAAGTAGTATTATTACATAATCCATTTTTAAATGACACATCAACTCCAGCAACAGGTCAATCATATAGTTTATATACAAGAATAACAACATCGCCAGGTGTAGGTGATTTTGGTATTGATGAGGTTGTTTATCAAGGTGCAACTTATGCAGATTCAACATTTACTGCGGACGTTATATCTTTTGACACCGTAGAAAATCATCTTTATGTAAATAATGTTCGTGGCATTTTGTCAGTAAATTCTGCAATTAAAGGCCGAGATACAGGTGCAATTCGTGTTGTAAATGCAATACAGAATCCAACACTTGATTTGTATTCAGGACAGATATTATACATAACTAGTAAAACACCAATAACCCGTGATGATGCACAAACCGAACGAATCCGTTTTATACTGAGTTTTTAACGAGGAATAAATGACTACCCTATTCAATTACGATCCATATTACGATGATTTCAATGAAGATAAAAATTTCATGCGTGTTCTTTTTCGTCCTGGATATTCAGTTCAAGCAAGAGAACTTACTCAACTGCAAACAATTTTATCTAATCAAATAGAAAAATTTGGTAATAATATATTCAAAAGTGGTAGTCCAATTATTGGTGGTAAAATTTCATTAGATACTGCGGCCAATTATATTATCTTAAATGCACAATATAATAATGCAGATATTGTTCCTTCAGATTATCTAGACAAAACAATCGTATCTTATAATTCTACAAAATTAGCACGTGCTAAAGTTGTTGCTGTTGATAGTATTGGTACATATCCTGTTTTAGTTATTAAATATCTAAGTGGTGATCGTTTTGTTGAAACTGATGAATTAAAGATTTATGGACAAAATATCTTTGCACAATTAAGAGATACAGATGCATATGGTTCTTCATATATTGCCAGTATTCAAGATGGTGTATATTATTTTAAAGGTCAATTTGTAAAAGTTACTCCACAATTTTTAGTAATAGAGTTATTTTATAGAATAGGTACTTCTACAACAATTAATAAACAACCATCATATAAGATTGGTGTTGAATTTGAATCAACTATTGTAGATGAAATTGATGATACTTCACTATTAGATCCAGCACAAGGTGCATTTAACTATCAAGCACCGGGTGCAGAACGATTTGTAATTAATACTTCATTATCAAAACGATCATTAGATTCTGCAGATGTATCTTCATTCTTTGAAGTTATTCGTTTAGTAGATGGTGTAAAGACAAAAGAAATTGATTACCCAATCTACAGCGAAATTGAAAAGATGTTGGCACGTAGAACATATGATGAGTCTGGTAATTATACAGTAGACCCATTTGTTATTTCTATTGAAGAAGGTGATTCTGCCAATGGTATGTTTAATATTGTTCTTGATCCAGGTAAAGCATATGTTGGTGGTTATGAATTTCAAACTATTGCACCAACAACAATTGAATTAAGTCGTGCTAGAGAAGTAGCAAATACTGAAGGTTATGATGTATCAACAAATTACGAAAGTTATGTTGTATTGGATAATGTATATGGTACATTAGATATTACAAGTTATCCATTATTAGATGTGCATAGTGTTGCACACACAAGTGTTAATACAACAACCACTGCGGCATATAATTCTACAAAGATTGGTGAAATTCGTGCCAATATGATGGATTATAATGACTCAACAACTTTAGAACTTGGCACTACACATTCATTTACTGTTCACACATTTGCCGCTAATGGCGTATCAATTACTGGTACAACTCAAGCATCGGGATCAAATACAAGATTAATCAATATGCCCGCAAGTTTTTCTGCTACACGGAGTACCGATGCATATGCAAATATGTATTTTAGAGTTACTGATGCGGGTGGTACTGCAATTTCTCCAGTATTAATTGAATCGTCTAATGCAACACATATCTATTTGTCATCCGCATGGCCAATTGTTCCTGCATCAAATACATTCTCTATTGATTCTGATTTTAAAAATGCAGAATCATTTGTAATTAAAAGTGGAACTACAAAAACATTTGGTGGTAGTATTAATAGTGATTCAAAAGATACTGCAACTGGATTTGCATTAATTACAGAACCACAAAGATCATCATTAGTATTTGATGTACCATTTCCTGCAATGAAACCATCTACATTAACAAATATGGATTTCTATGCTAAAAAGTTTTATGGTAACAAAACTGCAGATGCTGGTGGTGTAGTTAGTATTAGTGCAGAAGGTACAGATACATTCTCATTCTGCGGTTCTGTTGGTGTTATTTCCGATTCAAATATCAGAGATAATATTATTTGTATGGTTCGTTATGATACTACTGCAAATGCCACATCTGGTATTGCTGCAAATGCTGTTCTTGGATTAGCAAATAACTTATTTACTGTAACTGCGATCAGTTCAACAAATTTTGAGATTGATTTAAATACTGCAGGCGCAAAAGTAGATTTGTTAATTAATACAAAAGTTAATAATGCAGAAAATGCATCTTCTGGTGCAATTCGTGGTAAACAATTAATACCAGCAACAACTGGTTTAAATCTACATACTAAGATTCCATATGAATTAAATACTGCAGGTACACAAGGTACTGATATTTTATATTCTGCAAATTCAACTGGAGTGACTGCAGTAAGTGGAACAGGATATGTATTTCCTACTATTGGTTCAACATTCTTTGACAATACTACCGAATTAACAAATTTAAGAACACCAGGTAAAGCAGTAAGTTTACAAGTACCTGATGTATTAGAGATTGTTAGAATTACCGATTCTAGAAGTCCTGCATCAAATGTAACAACTGCAATGTTATCAAGTTCAACATATGATGTTACTAGTAATTATGATTTTGATAATGGTCAACGTAAAACACATTATGACCATGCCACTATTACACTGAAACGTGGGTATAGTGCGCCACGTGGTAAAGTTTATGTTACTTACAAATATCTAAGTCATCAATCTGCACCATCTCCACAAAATGATGGATTGTTCACTGTTGATTCTTATTTAAAAGCAGGTTCTAATTTTACATATGATGAAATCTTCTATTTCAATAATAAAGAAGATAACAAATTAGTATCGTTACGGTCTGCATTTGACTTTAGACCAACAAGAGGTGTTGGTACAACAACAATATCTGGTGCAGTTAATCCATTACCAAATCAATCATTGACAAGTAATTTTGATTATTACTTAAGTAGAATTGATCGTGTTGTGGTTAAACAGTCAAGAGATTTTGAAGTATTGACCGGTACATCTGCAATTAAACCTATTGCACCAAATGTAAATCTTGGTGATATGTTAATCTATACATTGGCAATACCAGCATATACAGAAAATGTTAAAGAAATTCGTGCTGATTTTCAGAATCATCGTAGATATACAATGCAAGATATTGGTGCATTTGAAAATCGTATTAAACAATTAGAGTATTATGTTACATTAAATTCATTAGAAAGAGATGCAACATCAACAAAAATTACAGATGCAAATGGTTTAGAAAGATCCAAGTATGGTATCTTAACTGATAACTTTACTTCAGATTCTATCAAAGCACCACCAAATCAAATTGGATTTGACAATAGATGTTTAATTGATGGTGGCGAATTAAAACCCGCATCATTAATGAGAACAATTAATCTTAAAGCAAATACAACTTTATCTACTGGTGAACTTTATGGTGTAAATGAACAAAAGATCATGATGTTGAGTTATACAACATCTGTTCTTGCACAACAACCGTATGCAACAAAATCATCACCAGTTGCTGGTGCATTATATGGCACATTTAAAGGAACAATGCGTTTGTTCCCAGAATTTACTGGTGATGTAGATTCACAAACCACAGCAAAAGTAATATTAAATTCTACTCAAGGCATTGAAAATGCATTTAATTTTGTTAATGATGCATTTAAGTATATTGCTGATAATGTAAAACAATGGGCAGATGATAAAGATAGTCCATTTGCACAAATAGCAGATTCAAAATGGTACCAAACTAGAACCGAAGAAGGTGGTACAGTTTACAAATATTTAGGTACTGGTGGTTTTGGACATGGTGAATTTTGGGATCCTAGACAAGGTAAAAATACACAAGGCGGCCAATGGGGTGTTTATCGAGCATATAATGATAATACTTATTTAACTGCTGGTGCTGATCTAAATCAAAAACAAATAACAACATCGGCATCACAACAAAGTTCTGGAGAGTTTGTAACTGATTTAGCAATTCAACCATACATGAAGTCAAAACAAGTATTATTTACAACAAATGGTTTACGCCCATCAACAACTGTATATTCATTTTTTGATGATGTAAATGTAAACAAATATGTTGTTGTACCTAATAAAGTTACAATGAATGCCAATACAACATTGATTGCTGGAGAACCAGTATTAATTGCGAGTTCAACTGCAGATTTAGTAGCGAATCTAGTATCATTGTTAAGTGGTGGTTCATCATATAAATTAGGTGACATTGCTGTTAGTGAGACTGGTAGTGCTAATGTTTCCATTATTAATCAAACCGGGTTATCACTTGTTGGTAAATATGTTTATGGTTTAGATAGTGGTGTAACATTAACAGTATCTTCAGTGAATGACCATAGATCGGGTGTAGGCACTGTATCAGGTGCAACTATTGTATTGGATGGAAATGCATCTACAACTAATGATTACTATAATGGCAATACAATATCAATAGTTCATACTTCAACTTCAGAAGTTGGTATTGGTGAACAATTTACAATTAGTTCTTATGTTGGCTCTACAAAAACAGCAACATTAAGTGCTACACCAACAACACAAGGTTCTGTTGTTTATAGTATTGGAACTAATAAAACTAACAAATATGGCCAAGCAGGTGGTGCATTTTATATCCCAACTGCAACATTCCGTTCAGGTCAAAGAAATTTCCGTGTAACAGAATCATTTAATAATACATATGATGGTGATTCAATATCATTTGCAGATAAATTATATGTTGCATCAGGATTAAGTGTATCTAAAACAGAATTAGTTGATACTGTTTATAACTATGATGTAGATTCTAAAATTATTGGAACGACTACATCCGATAAATTAGTATCATCTAGATTTGCTGGTGCTAATCTATTATACACATACAATCATGATCCTTTAGCAGAAACATTTTATGTTGATCCGGCAAGATATCCATACGGTATTTACTTGAATAGTGTAGATTTATTCTTCAAAGCAAAAGATGATAGTTTACCTGTTTGGATTCAAATTCGCCCAACTGTAAATGGAACACCATCATCTGATTTTTGGTATCCAGAATCAGTTGTAACTAAAGTGCCATCTCAAGTTAATATTTCAGAAACTCCATCAGTTGACGATGCTACAACAATTACTAATTTCCAATTCTATACTCCTATATTCTTAAAACCAGGTTTATATGCAGTTGTTGTATTAACTGATTCACCAGATTACATTTTATGGGAAGCAGAAAAAGGTCAAGTATCAACAAGTAATCAATATATTGGTATTAATCCATATATCGGAACATTATATCGTTCACAAAATTCTATGGAGTATGTACCATATATTAATGAAGATTTAATGTTCAGATTAAATCGTTGTTCATTCTCAACTGCAGCTGCACAAATAGTAATGCAGAGTGAAGAACAGAGTGTAATCTATAATGTTGATAAATTTAGATTATTAGAAACATCTATTGTTCCAACAGGTACTTCAGTTAATTATTCAGTAAAAGCAAATACAATTAGTGGTACAATGGAAACAAGTTATCGCCCAATTGTACCACAAGCAGTAATATCTTTTGAGAATGATGACTTGTATGCAGTTGGTTACAGAAGAAAAACTTTAGGTTATAAAGGTGACTTTACTATTATAACTGAATTATCAACTACAGATGAAGCAGTTTCACCTATTGTTTCTGTAGAAAAATCTCAATTAAATATTTGGGAAAATTATGTTGATGATGCAGAAATAAATTCAGAAGATTTTACAATTGTTGCTTCGGGAACTGGTTATGGAAATTCTAATGTTATCGTTATTAGCAGTAATACTGGTACAGGTTTTAGTGGTAATCTTTCATGTGATGCAAGTGGCAATATTCTTAGTGTGTATGTTTCTGCTGTTGGTTCTGGTTACATTGATGACTATACTATAACTATCGGTGCAAATACAAACTATCCTGCTGTTGCCGCATCAGGTACAAATGGTAGTGTAGTATTGAATACTGAATATGATTCAAGTGGTGGTCCATGTCTTGCAAGATATATTACAAGACAGATTCAATTGGCACCAGGATTTGATGCGGGTGATTTACGTGTATTCTTAACTGCAAATAAACCTTTAGGTACTTCAGTTGATGTATTCTGTAAATTATTATCTGGTTCTGATGGTACTCAATTTAAAGATAGAAGATATCAAAAATTGGTTAATATTAATCCAAATCCAGTACCATCATTGACACAATATGAATTTACTGATTATGAATATTGTCCATCGGCAACTGATAATTTTATTACCTATACTTCATCTAATGGCGTAACATATAATACATTTATAACTTTATCAATTAAGATTGTAATGAGATCGGGTGATCCTACAATTTTACCAAGAGTTAAAGATTTACGTGTAATTGCATTGCCTGCGGAGTAATTATGTTATTAAAAGTTGAAGGAACACCTTATTCTAAAGACACTAATAGTCATGCATTATTGGCGACTAATAGGTCTTTAATACAGGAAAATGAAGCACGAAAAAAACTTAGTAAAAGTATAACTGAGAAAAATAATGAAATAAATAGATTGAAGAATCAAGTTGAAGAAATGTCATCCGATATGAAAGAAGTCAAGTCGTTGTTAAATCAACTATTAGAAAAAAGTAGATAATAAATGGCAATAACTAATATCACCAAAAATAATACAATAGATGAATGGCGAATTCAAACCAATCTGTCTGCTAATGCATTAAATACGATAGAAACTGGCAACTATTCAAAGACAAATGGTACTTTTACACTTTCAGGTAATTCTAATTTATCAATTACTGCAAATGGTACTGCATTAACAGTTGCTAATGCAGTTTTATTTTCTACTGATCTTGAAGTTGGTAAAAGTATAACACTTGGTTCTCAATCTTCACAAACTGGTAATTTAACTGTCGGTGCAAATACTTTCATATATGGTAAAGGAACTGCACTCTACGTTGCTAACAATGTTTTAGCAAACTTAAATCTACAAGTAACTAATAATATTACAACAAGTAATATTTCAACAAATAATGATATTGCAATAGGTAGAAATGCATCTATTGTAAACAAACTAAGTATGACAGGTACTGGTAATGTAGTATTTGTCAATGTAGGTTCTGCAAGTATTAATACTGCATACTTGACAGATATGGTAACAACAAATTCAAAATCAACAAGATCAACAATCTATGATACTTTAGATGTTGTTGGTGTTGCAACATATTCTTCAAATATTGTTGGTACAAGTTTAAATTTAAGTGCTGTTGCTAATACACTTACATTAAATGTTAGAACAAATGGTACAGTATTTGGTAACTTAAATACAGGTAATACTGTAACTACAAATACAACACAAACAGGCAATCTAAGAGTAACTACTGCTGCTAATGTTGATGGTACACTTAGAGTAACTGGTGGTGCTAATTTAGATAGTACCTTAAGAACAACTGGCGCAGCTAACTTAGATAGTACCTTGAGAGTAACCGGTGGTGCTAACTTAGATAGTACCTTGAGAGTCACCGGTGCATCAAACTTAGCAAGTACCTTAAAAGTAACTGGTGGTGCAAATCTAGATAGTACCTTGAGAGTTACTGGTACTGCTAATTTAGATAGCACGTTAAATGTTGTTGCAAATACAACTTCAGGTAATCTCAATACACTTGGACTTACACATACTGCAACATTACGTTCTACTGGTCGTGCTGACTTTGCAACCACAGTGGATGTTGTTGGTAACACAACTTCGGGTAATGTAGTAACTGCAGGATTAACACACACAGGCACATTACGTTCTACTGGTCAAGCTGACTTTGCTACAATAGTTAATGTAACAGGAAACGTAAATCCAGGTAATGTAGTAACTGCAGGATTAGTTCACACTGGAACTGTAAGAAGCACAGGTCGTGCTGATTTTGCATCAACTGTAGATGTTACAAGTAATACAACTTCTGGTAACTTCGTGACTACAGGATTAACTCATACAGGAACATTAAGAACAACAGGTCGTGCTGATTTCTCTACTGTAGATTCAAGTTCTAATACAACTGCAGCTAATTTTGTAACCACAGGTCTTACTCATAGTGGAACATTAAGAACAACTGGTGCAGCTAATTTAGAAAGTACCTTAAGAGTAACTGATTCAGCCAATTTAGATAGCACATTAAGAGTCACCGGTGCATCAAACTTAGCAAGTACCTTAAGAGTAACTGGTGCTGCAAACCTTGATAGTACCTTAAGAGTAACTGGTACTGCTAATTTAGATAGTGCATTACGTGTTGTTGGTATTGCAAATCTTGATAGCACATTACAAGTTACAGGTAATACTGATGTAGGTAATTTAAATACTACTGGATTAGTATATGCTGGAACATTAAGAACAACAGGTCGTGCAGATGTTGGTGGAGCACTAACTGCAGGCGCAGTAACATTTACATCTGGACAAGTTACCGGTAATTTCTCTGTTGCTGGTGATTTTACAATTAATGGTAATACGGTATACAATTCACCCGCATTAACATTAAGTATTGCAACACCAAATCAAGACGGTAAATTTAGTATCTATAGAACAAACAATAGTTTAAGTTTAGCAAATTCAGTTTCTCAAAATGCATCTATTCGTTGGAATGAATCAACTAAATATTTTGACTTAACAACTGACCCAGCAAATACTGTTTATTTTCAAATCTTAGATTCTGGTCGTTTAAGTAGTGATTTAACAAATACTTCAACAACAATTATTGCAACTGCATCTGCTGCAAACACATTAAACAATCGTGCAACATCTGCTGGTGTATATGCTAATGCTGCATACTTAAGTCAAAACACAAGTGGTGCATATGCCAATGCTGCTTATCTAAGTCAAAATACTACAGGTGTATATGCTAATACTGCATACTTACATGCCAACGCTGCTTATTTAAGTCAAAACTCTACAGGCAATTATGCCAACAGTGCATATCTACATGCTAATAGTTCTTACTTATCACAGAATAGTTCTGGTCAATATGCCAATAGTGGGTATTTACATGCAAATAGTGCTTATTTAAGTCAAAACTCTACAGGCAATTATGCCAACAGTGCATACTTACATGCTAATGCGGCTTACTTAAGTCAAAATTCTACAGGCAATTATGCCAATGCAGCATACACATTAGCAAATACAAAGTTTGCATCTGCTGGTGGTACTGTATCTGGTGATGTTGTAGTTACTGGTAATTTAACTATTTCTGGTTTAACAACATATGTAAATACAACAGAATTAAAAGTTGGTGATTCTATCATCACATTAAATGCAGATTTACCACAAATATCTGCACCAACTGAAAATGCAGGTATCGAAGTTGAAAGAGGAACTTCAGATAACGCTGCTATCATTTGGAATGAAACGACAGATAAATGGACATTTACTAATGATGGTACCATCTATAGTAATATAGGTTCTGCTGCTTCTGAAACATATTCTAACAGTGCCTATCTACATGCAAATAGTTCTTATTTGTCTCAAAACAGTTCTGGTCAATATGCCAACAGTGCTTATCTACATGCTAATAGTTCTTATTTGAGTCAAAATGCAACTGGAATATTTGCTAACGGTGCATATCAATATGCCAATAGTGCGGGGTCTTATGCTAATGCCGCTTTTGCATTAGCAAATACAGTTAATACGAATGATACTGCCTCAAGAAGTTATGCTAATGGTGCTTTTGTTGCTGCCAATACTGCCGATCAAAGAGCAGTAACATCTGGTTCATATGCCAATTCTGCATATACACAGGCAAATACTGCAACTACTAATGCTGCTACTGCAGACCAAAGAGTAGTAACATCTGGTTCATACGCTAACTCTGCATATGCATTGGCTAATACCGTTAATACAAATGATACTGCGGCAAGAAGTTATGCTAATGGTGCTTTTGTGCAAGCTAATACTGCAACAACAAATGCCGCAACTGCCGATCAACGTGCAGTAACATCCGGTTCTTATGCTAACAGTGCATATGCAAAAGCAAATACTGCGGTTACTTCAGTAACAGGAACTGCACCTGTTGTATCATCGGGTGGTCTAACACCAGCAATTTCAATGGCAGCTGCAACTTCAACCGTCAATGGTTATATGACAAGTACCTATGCAAGTAAGTTGGATGGTATTGCTGCGAGTGCTCAACCAGGTACTGTAACTTCAGTTGCTACAGGTAATGGACTAAGTGGTGGAACAATTACAACTACTGGCACATTAACAATGTCTGGTTCATATACTGGTGATTTTGCAATCACAGGTAATTTAACCGCTACTGGTGATGTTACTGCATTTTATTCAGATCAAAGATTAAAGAAAAATATTACACCAATTACAGATGCATTATCAAAAGTTAATACTTTAAGAGGTGTATTGTATCAAGGAAATGAAATTGCTGAATCTTATGGATATACTGATACCAAAATAAAAGTTGGTGTTATTGCACAAGATTTAGAAAAAGTATTACCACAAGTTGTCGTACCCGCTCCATTTGATACTGATAAAGAAGGTAATAGTATATCTGGAGAAAATTATAAAACTGTTCAATATGAAAAGATTGTTCCATTATTAATTGAGGCAATAAAAGAATTAACTGCCAAGGTAAGTGAACTTGAATCAAAGATAAATAAATAATAAAAGGAAACAATCTTGGCTGCTTTTTCAGAAATTACTATAGAACAAGGTGCAACATTTAGCACAACTATCAATGTTGATGATAGTTCAGGAAATGCTATAAATTTATATGCATATAGTGCCAATTCTCAAATGAGAAAATCATATTATTCTTCTACTGCATATACAATTAATTCTAGTGTTACTGGAACAGCAAATGGTGAAATTACTTTAAGCATGACTGCAGCTAATACCGCAAATTTGAGTGCTGGTCGTTATGTTTATGATTTAAAAATAACTTCACCCACCAATATTGTGACAAGAGTTGTTGAAGGAATCGCCACAGTATTGCCTTCAGTAACGAGATAATAATGGATATAGGTCGTGTAAGAATAACACCTGCTGTAAGAACAACTATAGCAGATCCAAATTATAAACCAAAACCAAATGTTGCCATATCTGAATTAAATGGAGTTAATATAACAACCAAAACTCAAGGTGATGTTTTAGTGTATGATGCAAATACAGACAATTACATATCATCACCACTTAGTGCTGGTGCAATATCAATTACTAGTATTAAAGGTGGAACTTTTTAATGGCAACTACCGAAAATACAGTAATACAGATAAAATTTTCAGAAGCAAATTCTGCACCTGTTACATTAAATGTTGCAGAGTTAGCTTATTCTTACGTTAGTAATACACTTTTTATTGGTAACACAACTAATAGTGCTATAATTATTGGTGGTAAATTATATATTGATCGTTCAAATAGTTCTTATATACAAGCTAATGCAGCATTTAATGCTGCTAATAATGCTGCTAATAATGCTGTAGATACTTGGGTAAGAAGTGCTGCCAATAGTGCAAGTTCTTATGCTAATAGTGCATTTAATGCTGCTAATAATGCTACCGATACATGGGTAAGAAATGCGGCTAATAGTGCAAGTTCTTATGCTAATAGTTCTTATACATTTGCAAATACTGTAAACACATATGCTTATAGTGCATATGCTTTTGCAAATACAGCTAATACGTATGGTTATGGTGTTAATGATTTACAAAATACAAATATAACATCCGCATCATCATATGCCAATGGTGCTTTTACATTTGCAAACACGGTAAATACTTACGCATATAGTGCATATACTTTTGCCAATACATCAAATACGTATGGTTATGGTGTCAATGCCTTACAGAATACAAATATAACATCCGCATCATCATATGCCAATGGTGCCTTTACTTTTGCCAATACTGCTAATGGGTATTTTTATGGTGTTAATGCTCTACAAAATACCAATATAACATCTGCATCATCATATGCCAATGGTGCATTTACTTTTGCCAATACTGCTAATGGGTATTTTTATGGTGTTAATGCTCTACAAAATACCAATATAACATCGGCTAGTTCATATGCCAACGGTGCATTTACGTTTGCTAACACTGCTAATGGTTATTTCTATGGTGTTAATGCGTTACAAAATACCAACATAACATCAGCTTCAAGTTATGCAAATGGTGCTTTTACTGCCGCTAATACTGCAGACCAAAAAGGTGTAAATGCTGGGTCTTATGCAAATAGTGCATATGGTGTTGCTAACAGTGCAAGTAGTTATGCGAATGGTGCATTTGCATCTGCCAATACAGTAAATGTATATTCTTCTAATGCATATTCTTTTGCTAATACTTCCAATAGTTATTTCTATGGTGTTAATGCGTTACAGAATACCAACATAACATCAGCTTCAAGTTATGCCAATGGTGCATTTGCGGCCGCTAATACTGCCGATCAAAAAGGTGTAAGTGCCGGTTCTTATGCTAATGGTGCGTATGGTGTTGCTAACAGTGCAAGTAGTTATGCGAATGGTGCCTTTACTGCTGCAAATACTGCCGATCAAAAAGGTGTTAGTGCAGGTTCATATGCCAATGGCGCTTATCAGTTTGCTAATAGTGCAGGTTCTTATGCTAATGGTGCTTTTGCTGCGGCAAATACAAAGTTTTCTTCATCTGGTGGTACGATATCTGGTGATACTACAATCACTGGTAATTTAACTGTTTCTGGTAATGTAACATATGCTAATACTATAACAGTAACTCTTGGTGATAATATTATCACCCTTAATGCAGATTTACCACAAGCATCACAACCATCAGAAAATTCTGGTATTGAAATTGAACGTGGCGCACAACCTAATGCTCAATTTTTATGGATTGAATCTGCGGGTAAATGGTCAGCAAACAACGGTAATACTTTATTTTATATTGGCGCTGAGTCTGATGGTTCATATGCCAATAGTGCATATCTTCAAGCCAACTCTGCTTATCTGAGTCAAAATTCTACAGGTAATTATGCTAACTCTGCATATGGGGTTGCTAATAGTGCATCTAGTTATGCCAATGGTGCCTTTACTGCTGCTAATACTGCAGATCAAAAAGGTGTTAGTGCAGGTTCATATGCCAATGGTGCATTTGGTATTGCCAATAGTGCATCTAGTTATGCCAACGGCGCATTTACTGCGGCTAATACTGCCGATCAACGTGCCGTTACTTCTGGTTCATATGCTAACTCTGCATATACTCAAGCCAATACTGCAACTACTAATGCGGCAACTGCAGATCAAAGAGCAGTAACATCAGGTTCTTATGCTAACTCTTCATTTGGTGTTGCTAACAGTTCATCTAGTTATGCAAATGGTGCCTTTACTGCTGCTAATACTGCCAACACAAATGCTATAAGTGCTGGTTCATATGCGAATTCTGCTTTTGCTCTTGCTAATAGTGCTGCTGCGGGTTCTGTAGATGCATGGGCAAGAAATGCAACCAACGCTGCTTCTTCATATGCTAATAGTGGTTTTGTTCAAGCAAACACAGCTAATACAAATGCCATAAGTGCAGGTAGTTATGCTAATTCCGCATATGCATTTGCTAATACAATTAATACTTATAGTTATGGTGTTAATGATTTACAAAATACAAATATAACATCTGCATCATCATATGCCAATGGTGCCTTTACTGCTGCTAATACTGCCAACACTTTAGCACAAGCCGCATTTGATATTGCTAATACTGCCGCAGCGGGTTCTGTAGATTCATGGGCAAGAACATCTGTCAATAGTGCTTCTAGTTATGCTAATAGTGCTTTTGCACAAGCCAATTCTGCTTGCACATATTCACAATCAGCGGGTTCATATGCTAACTCTGCATTTACTAAAGCCAATACTGCAAACACTTTAGCACAAGCCGCTTATGATGCTGCCAATAGTATTAGTTTAACTGGCAATACAATTAATTTAGGATCCAATACTGTTGGATTATTAGTTAGTAATGCAGTTACACTTACAACAACAACTAAAGTAACAGATGGTCTTGCTCTATTGAATAACGTATTGGGTAAATTAGTGCCTGCATCACCAACACCATTTCCAGGTGCAACATCATTATCCATTAGTAGTTTGACAACAACCTATCGTATAACAAACTATACTCAACCAGATAACACTACAACTGCTAGTAAAACTCTTGCTGCAGGTTCAGTTGTAACTGCTCTTCGTAGAGCGGCATCATATACGACAAATACTTTTGATAATTTTGGTCCAGGTGATTCTGGTACATTAACTTTATTTAAAAATAATGTAGCTACAGGTGCAATTACATTTACAGGTTCTTCTGCAAACGGAACATATAGTGATTTAATTGTCAGTGATAGTAAAGACTATGCGTTAATAACTGGTGCAGCATCAGGTTTTTGGAGAAGTTTTGATTGCCAAGGTTCTGGATCAGTATCACAAGGTTGGAATGAAATTTTTATTGCACACTCTGGTGCATCAAATACTTCAACTGTTTCGTGGTTCTATGATAATGCAGCACCAGGTACACCAACATTTGCATCTGCAAGTATAGCACCATTATCAGAATCATTTACATATTCAAGCACGATACCACATTATAATAGTTCAACAACATTTAGATTAAGTGTTGCCGTATCTAAACTAAGTGGTAATACATTTCCAGCAAGTAATACATTCTTTACTGGAACTGCTGGTGGTGCATTTTTAGCACCTTCAAGTAATACATATCCTGCAGTGGGTATTACATATCCATTAGCACAAAATCTTTATGTTTCAAGTGGTAGTGTAACTGTAAATACATCATCATCTATTACAACAGGATTTGGTTCATCTTCTACTGGACCAAGTGTAACAGTAGACAATAGTTATTTAACTGGTTCACAAGTATTTACAACTGCATTAGCAAATACTGTTTTATATAAAACAGGTACCGCTAGTTCAATGGAAGAAACTACAATTACATTTGGTTCAACTGTAGGTACTGGTTCTGGATTAGCTGCAAGAATTGTAAATCCAGGTACTACAGATAATCCAACATATACTGCCAGTGCATCATTATTTAATAGTCAAAGTGGTACGTTGACTTCAAATTGTGCTACTATTGTTGCTGCTGTTTTAAAACACGATCAAACAAATTATTCATCTGGTTATTTACCAGTAGGTCCAAATTTAAGTTCTGGAAGAACAGGTTCTCAATATTTCACGTTTAGATTTATTAGAACATCTGTATCTAAATTCAATATTAAATTTACTGGAACAATTGCGGGTCTTTGGGTTGCATTACCTGGAAGCACTATTGACTCCACATCATCTTTAAATGGATGGTTAGATATGTCAATTGCATATGCAGGTTCAGGTATACCTGGCATAAATAGTCCAGGTAATGGAAGTAATGGATGCGCTTTGGGTGGTGTTGTAACTTTAAATTCTGCCGTAACTGCACATAGCAAGACATGCACATTTGGTACAGTTTCAAGTTCTGATACATCAACTAACGAAATATATGTTCGCATTAAACTTACTAGTGGACAAACTGTAACTGCTTTATCCTTAGAAACTGCGAGTAATTAAATGGCTTTTACTGATGCACAAAAAGTTGATCTATTATATAAAAAATTATTTGGTGTTGCTAAAACTGAAACTAGCACAAATAAAGGTGTTAGTAATGAATCAATTGCAAGTCCATTAATTAATCGTGCAGATAAAATATGGAAAAGTGCTTCTAGTATTCCCGCAACTGCTGCGGCTGTTGCAAACATTGTTCAATCATATCAAACAACTGCTTCAGTTCAATGTACCGCAGATACTACATCAACACCAATTAGTAGTGTATATCCTACTTGGAAAACAAATTTAACTGATTGGATTCCACCTGAATTTGGTTCAACGTATTTTGTAAAAGTTTATGTAGATAATTCTGGTGCTTCAAATCCTGCATCAACTGGAACTCAAATATTTGATTCTGGTTCTGGTGGTGTTGGTGAATGGTGGTTTGATTATCAAGCAGGTGTTTTAAATTTTGTAGGTAGTTCTGCGATACCTGCATCACTAACTTCCAGCAAAGTAATTTTTATTGCAGGTTATAGATATATTGGTGAATTTGGTTATAATGTTGATGGTTCATTTGCACAAGCAAATTCATCTTACATACAAGCCAATGCGGCATTTACTTTTGCCAATACTGCTAATGGGTATTTTTATGGTGTAAATGCTCAACAAAATACAAACATAACATCCGCAAGTTCTTATGCCAATGGTGCCTTTGCTGCGGCAAATACTAAATTTAATTCTTCTGGTGGTACGATATCTGGTGATACCACAATTACGGGGAATTTAACTGTTTCAGGAAATGTAGTATACGCAAATACTATAACAGTTAATCTTGGCGATAACATAATAACTTTAAATGCAGACTTAGGTCAATCAGGAACACCAACAGAAAATTCTGGTATTGAGATTGAACGTGGTATACAACCTAATGCACAATTTTTATGGATTGAATCTGCTGGTAAATGGTCTGCAAATAATGGAAACACTTCATTCTATATTGGTTCTGAGTCCGATGGTTCATATGCTAATAGTGCATATCAAGCAGCAAACAGTGCTGGATCATATGCTAACAGTGCATACAATGCCGCTAATAATGCAACCGATACATGGGTAAGAACCGCAGCAAATAGTGCATCTAGTTATGCGAATGGTGCGTTCAATCAAGCTAATACTGCAAATACTTTAGCACAAGCTGCATATGATAAAGCAAATACAGGTGGTGGTGGCAGTGGAAATTCATTCAGTGTTATTGCTACTACCCCAGGTAGTGGTTATTCAAATATTATTGCAACTGCAGCCGATTCAGTATTAACAATAACTGGTGAAAGTGGTATTGTAGTTGGACTTGATCCTACAACCAATAAAATAGTTATTGGTAATATGTATGTTGGTGCTCAAGATATCACTTTAGATTATGGAACATTAGACTATTTTACTGATGCAATTAGGTATGACTATGGATTTGTTTCATAAATACAATAAACTAAGCGAGATATAAATGTCAATAAGAGTTCAATTTAGAAGAGGTAATACAGCACAAACATCGACCTTCACGGGTGCGTATGCTGAAGCTACAATAGATGTTACCAAACATACTATAGTTGTTCACGATGGTTCTACTCAAGGTGGTTTTCCTCTTGCTCTTGAATCTTCATTAGGTGTAACAACATCCAATGCTTCTGCTGCTTCATCATATGCTAATAGTTCTTATCTACAAGCCAACAGTGCCTATTTAAGTCAAAACTCTACAGGTAATTATGCCAATAGTGCTTATCTTCATGCCAATGCATCTTATCTAAGTCAAAATACAACTGGCGATTATGCCAATAGTGCATTTACTAAAGCAAATACTGCAACTACTGCCGCAGCAACTGCAGACCAACGTGCCGTTACATCTGGCGATTATGCCAACAGTGCCTATCTACACGCAAATAGTTCTTACTTAAGTCAAAATGCAACAGGTATATTTGCTAATGGTGCATATCAATATGCCAATAGTGCAGGGTCTTATGCTAACAGTGCATTTGTTGCTGCCAATACCGCAGATCAAAGAGCAGTAACATCTGGTTCATATGCCAACTCTGCATTTTTAGTTGCTAATAGTGTAAATAATTTTACGCAGATTGGTACTGCCAACAGTGCAAGTTCATATGCTAATAGTGCTTATCTTCATGCAAATGCTTCTTATCTAAGTCAAAATAGTTCTGGTCAATATGCTAATGCTGCATATGGTGTTGCTAATAGTGCATCTAGTTATGCTAACAGTGCATTTTTAGTTGCCAATGCAGTATATAATTATGTTCAAATTGGTACTGCTAATAGTGCTTCATCATATGCAAATAGTGGATATCAAGCAGCAAATAGTGCAGGGTCATATTCTAATAGTGCATTTGTTGCCGCCAATACTGCCGATCAGAGAGCAGTAACATCTGGTTCATATGCTAACAGTGCATTTTTAGTTGCCAATGCAGTATATAATTATGTTCAAATTGGTACTGCTAATAGTGCCTCATCATATGCTAACTCTGCATATCAAACTGCTAACAGCGCTGCCTCATATGCAAATACAGGATTACAGTTTGCTAATAGTGCAGGTAGTTATGCAAATACAGGATTACAGTTTGCTAATAGTGCAGGTAGTTATGCTAATACAGGATTACAATTTGCAAATAGTGCCGGTTCATATGCTAACTCTGCATTTACAAAAGCAAATAATGCACTTGCAAATGCAACAGGAACATTTAGTGGTGATTTAACTATTACAGGTAACTTAATTGTTCAAGGTAATACTGTAACTGTTAATGTAAATACTTTAGCCGTTGAAGATTCAATGATACAATTAGCTAAAGATAATTTATTGGATACAGTTGATATTGGTTTTGTTGGACATTATGATGCAAATAATTGGCATACTGGTCTTATTAGACATGCTTCAGATGACACTTACTATTTGTTTGAAAAATATCCACTGGATCCAACTACAAATACAATTGATATTGCAAATAATCAATTTACTATTGCAACACTTAAAGCAAATTTAACATCTGATGTAGTATCAATTCGTGGATATGATCCTATTAGTCATACTAATACTGCATTTACTGCTGCAAATACTGCCGATCAGAGAGCAGTAACATCTGGTTCATATGCTAACAGCGCTTATCTACAAGCTAACAGTTCTTATCTAAGTCAAAACTCTACAGGTAACTATGCAAATAGTGCCTATTTACATGCCAATGCTTCTTATCTGAGTCAAAACTCTACAGGTATATTTGCAAATGGTGCTTATCAATATGCCAATAGTGCAGGGTCTTATGCTAATGGCGCATTTACTGCTGCGAATACCGCAGATCAACGTGCCGTTACTTCTGGTTCATATGCTAATAGTGCTTATGGCACTGCTAATAGTGCATCTAGTTATGCTAATGGTGCATTTACTGCCGCTAATACTGCAGACCAAAGAGCAGTAACATCTGGTTCATACGCAAATAGTGCATTTTTAGTTGCTAACAGTTCATATAATTTTACTCAAATTGGTACTGCTAACAGCGCTTCATCATATGCTAACAGTGCATATCAAGCGGCAAATAGTGCAGGTTCATATGCTAATAGTGGATATACACAAGCCAATACTGCAACCACTAATGCTGCTACTGCAGACCAAAGAGCCGTAACATCAGGTTCTTATGCTAACAGTGCTTATACTCAATCAAATACCGCAACTACTAATGCTGCTACCGCAGATCAAAGAGCAGTAACATCAGGTTCATATGCTAACAGTGCTTACGGTACTGCTAATAGTGCTTCTAGTTATGCTAATGGTGCCTTTACTACTGCTAATACAAAATTTGCATCTGCTGGTGGTACAATATCAGGTGATGTTGCAGTTACAGGTATAATAACTGTAAATACAAATTCGATAATAGAAACAACTAGTATAACAACATCTACAACTTCACAAATTACTCTTGATTCTTTTGCAACAGCAACTTATCGTTCGGCTAAATACTTAATTCAAATGACTAGTGGTTCTGCATATCATATGATTGAATTAAGTTTGATCCATGATGGAACAACTGTTTACTTAACACAATATGGAGAAGTAAAAACTGGCGCTTCATTAGGAACTTTTGATGCAACAATATCTACAGGTACATTGAGTATTTTATTTACTCCAACCAATGCTGTAACTACTGCAAAAGTTTTTCAAATAACTATTAAAGTATAACAAAAGAAAGAGTTAAGGGGACAATGAACCTTGGCAACAAATAGTAATTTTACAGTAAAGAATGGGTTATCTGTTGGCACAACAGAAATTATCAATTCATCTGGAATTTGGGCTGGTCCATCAACCAATATAGTTGGTCCTCAAGGTTATGCTGGTAATGCTGGTTCTACTGGCGTTCCTGGTGTTGCTGGTGTTCAAGGTATTCAAGGCGCTCAAGGTGCTCAAGG
>Ga0114975_10000400_pt1 | contig 32699 bp, 24 predicted proteins | sample S_130626_EF_Meta_FD_87031 | JGI IMG/M metagenome (GOLD analysis project Ga0114975, IMG submission 87031) | Freshwater microbial communities from Lake Simoncouche, Canada to study carbon cycling - S_130626_EF_MetaG | ecosystem: Environmental > Aquatic > Freshwater > Lake | place: Lake...
CTGACTTCCCGGCTTCCGTAGTAGATCAGTATAAAATATCTGGGCTAGCTCTTCATGAAGAGAGGCTGCATTAAGGAAGGCCTGATACTCATAGGAAGTGATGACCTCTTTTTGAGAGGGATCCCCTTGTGAGGCTTGGGATGCTTGTGAGAGGAGGTGCGGGCTACTGATCCAAAGAAGAGCAGTAGCACATAGGGGAAACGATATTTTCATGAGGGAGAATGAATGATAAGAAATATGCTTCTCAATGGAAGCACAATTTAAACAAAATATTTCCTACCCATCGTGATGAGGAGGCTGGGAAGCTAACCCGGATATTTCAATTGAAGTAGCGCCCCGTATTGCACGCAAGATTAAAACTGATAGCCTACGGTAAAATTAAACTGACCATTACTCTTGTTGTATGATTGATATTTTACGGGATAACCCCAATCGATATTCACTGGACCAATGGGCAGTTCTAAACGAACACCAATACCTATGTCACCACAGGCATCCACGGTGGAGTAATCATAGGAACCAGCATTAACTAGTCCCCAGTCACTAAAGATAGCAGCACGTACTCGTGTAATAATAGGGATAGTTAATTCTCCAGTCATATAGGCAGAGGAGTTACCACCAATAGGATTATTATTTCCATCGACAGGACTCACTTGTCGGAAAAAGAAACCACGAAGGTTATTAGCACCACCAAGGTAGAGCTCATCAAAAATCGGAGGTGTTCCAACACCTTTGGAACCACCGCTCCAGGAGTTTACAGCAGCTATTGAACCTTTGGTTAGAAAAATCATATCCCATGGAAGTGAGAAATATTTTTTTCCCTCCAAGGTGATTCCGTAATCTTGAACATTACCTCCCAGACCTCCCCCAGCCCCAAAGAATGTGAAGTCGACTTGATGTCCTTTGCGTGGAAGGAAGAGATTATCGCGCGTATCCCAGTTTAAGGAAGCCAGGATAGCACTCTTAAAATAGGGACTATTGTTGGCATCACTTTGAATCGGGCTATTAGCTGGAACCGAGTTGCTTTGAACATTAAAAATAGATATTTGTTCTGGGCGGTATTCCAAACTTCCTGCTAAGCACGGTACAATTTCTTTACGTACTTGAAGCGCTCCTCCCCAATTTGATTGATTGTAGACAGGACTTAAAAAGGAAGCCTCATGATAATATACTTCCCCACCAACGGAAACTTTATAACCCAAAAACCAGGGCTCCGTTAGTGATGCTGTAAAATCTTTACGCTGGATACCATATTGAACACGTGTCCTAAAACGCTCTCCTCCGCCAGTAAAATTCGGCCAATTCAAAAGATCAAAGTTGGATTGTTCTAATTCAGCAAACCCAATCAAGCTATCGATCGTATTAAAGCCAGCACCAAAATGGAGTGCTCCGGTTTTCTTTTCTTCAACAATCACTTTGAGATCTTTACGGCCTGGGATCAAGGTGTCTTCGGGGACACAATCGACCTTGGAAAAATAATTCAGATTCATCAATCGAGTTTTACTCAAATCAACAGCAGTGGTGTTGTAGATCCCTCCTGGTTGTATGACCATTTCACGACGAATGACCTTGTCTTTAGTACGTGTGTTTCCTTGAATCGTTACTAAATTGAGATAGGACTGCATTCCTTCCTCCAAATGATAAATGAGGTCAATTTGAGTTTCAGTAACCGGAGTGATTTGGGGTTGAATCACCATATCCACGTATCCTCGTGAACCATAAAATTCACGTATTTTTTTTAAATCGGCTCCCATCCCCTCGGGGGTATAGAGAGAACCAGATTTCATCTTCATCTCGTTCTCTAATATCGATGCAGGAGCGATATTCATTCCCTCTATCTTAAGCCGACGAACCCGATATTGAGGTCCCTCCTTAACAGTGATGGTTAAGGTGAGTCCGTTTTTTTCATTAGGGGTGCTTTGAACATCAGTAACTTTGGCATCAGCAAAACCACGATTTTGATAGAGTGTTCGAATCAATTCTTGATCCTCCTCGATGTCATTTGGAAGAAGCCGGCCGTTCTTTGTTAAAAAGGAAAGAATATTGGCCGTTTTCGTTTTCATGACCTTCATGAGATCTTTGGGCTGTATTGAATAATTGCCCACGAATCGAATTTCCTTAACGATGAGTTTTGGCCCTTCGTTGATTCGAAAGATAACGCGCATGCGCTTACTTCCCATTTCAGAGGATGTGGCCTCCACCTGAACATCGGTATAATTACGGTCTTCGTAGAGTTTTAAAATCTTTTGACGATCATCTGCGAGATGCTCTTCGCTAAAGGCATCTCCTGGTTTTGTAGAGATTTCTTTTCGAATTTTGGATGCAGGAATTGCCGAGGCTCCTTCAATGAGAACCTCTTCAATTTTGGGCCGACCTTGAAGAAGAACCGTTACCTTTAATCCTCCCTCGATAGGTTCTGCAAAAATTCTTGCATTAGAAACCTCTCCCGTAGCGTAGAGTGCTTTGACATCTTCCTCTACCAAATGATCATTAAATGGCTGATCCACTTTTGTGGCCAAGTTATCTAAAACGCGTTCACGACTCATACTACTAAAGCCGACAAACTGAACATCAATCTCCTTAATAAGGGGAGCTGCAGGCGCTCCTGAAGGGACTTGGGAGCTTAGGGAGGTGGAGAATAGAAAAACAATACCCCAGGCAACGAGAGCGATTTTTTTAAATGAATTTGGGGAAATAAGGGTCATGCGGATTGTTTTATCAAAACGTTCATTGAAGAGTGAAACAGCTCTCAGGGTCAAGCTGGAATGAGCTTTTGAGAAAGAAATTCACAAGAATGGAAAAAGATCAAAGAATTTTATTCATAAGAATGAAAGGAATGAAGAATTTTTGAACATCAAAGGTATGTGGTTATAGCGTTTGGGAGCAGCCTTCTTTTCAAAATAAATTTTTTTTGTTTTTATCCTTTGTCATCCCTTTCATCCTTGTTAGTTAATTTCGTTCTTCTCTCAAGATCGGCAGTAATTCCGACAACTCCGTAATTCTAAAATCAGGTTGAACGTCGCTCTTTTCTTTGGCGTCCCCAAGGTCGATCCAGACAGAACGAATTCCGGCCGCACGTGCTCCAGCAATATCGCGCTCAAGGCTGTTGCCAATCATGATGACCTCAGAAGCCGTGACTCCAAGTTGCTCTAGCATTTTTTCAAAAATGACTGGCTTCGGCTTTCCAATGCCATGCTCTCCAGAAATAATTACCACTGAAAAAAACTTCTCGAGACCAGAAGGCGCTAGTTTTTCCCGCTGTAAATCAGGTGCCCCATTCGTCAAGAGACCGAGATGATACTGTTGCGAAAGCTCTTGCAGTAAGGGTGCCACATCAGGAAAGAGCCGCTGGCGAGCACGCCGCTCTTGCACAAAAAGAGCAGCGCATTCTTTTGATTTCTTTTCTAGTTCTTGAGAAGAAACTTTTTGATCTTCGAGTACTTCTTGAAAAACTTGCTCTCGATATTGAAGAGCCCATGCACGCAAGGCGTGTAACTTTTCGCTTTCTCCTAAAAAATTTCCCCAAAGGCATTCCATCGCACTGATCCCAATGGCATGACAAAAAGGATGACACGGTCCCTCTTGCCAATGTCGCTTGGCCACAACTCGCACGGTGGTAGCGAATGCCTCCTGCTTAAGCTGAGATGACGCGCCAACATGCGCTGCGACAGCTTTCAACGTCTCTTGAGAAACTTCCTCATCAACGAGGAGCGTATCATCAAGATCAAAAATGAGAGCGCGAAGAGGAGTTTTCATTAAAATATTCAGATTAGGACAGAAGAGTCAGCACTCATATCATTATCGTAAAATAAAATCTAAGAATATTTATTTTGGAGAGGCCATTGATGAACGTGTAGAATAAGCGGCATGATTTTTTCTGCATTAAAAAAATTGTTTCCACTCGTTGCTGCTCTCTTTTTTCTGAGGAGCCTTTGCATACCTGCAATAGCTCAACAAAATCCATCGACGTCACTGCCACAAAAATTAGCAACCTTAGAAACCGCTGCTCATGGGCGCATTGGCGTGTGTGCCATCGACACATCCAATAATAAATGCCTCCAATACCGAGCTCAAGAGCGCTTTCCATTTTGCAGCACCTTCAAAGTCATGGATGTGGCAGCCATTCTAAAGCAGAGCATGACTGACAATAATTTATTGCAGCAAAAAATTATTTATACGGAAAAAGAAGTAGAGGTATCGGGCTATGCACCCATTACTAAAAATTATCTCTCTACCGGAATGACTATCAGCGACCTCTGTGCAGCAGCTATTGCTTACAGCGATAACAATGCAGCAAATCTTCTCATGAAAAAACTGGGTGGACCTCAAGCAGTCACTGCTTTTACGCGTTCCATTGGTGATTTAACTTTCAGACTTGAGCGCTGGGAACCTGAGCTCAATTCAGGAATCCCAGACGATTTGCGTGATACTTCGACTCCGGCTGCTATGGAAAATAGTTTGCAAAAACTAACGCTTGGCACTGCCTTAGGATTGCCACAACAAAATCAACTCATCACGTGGATGAAGAAAAATACCACTGGCGATACTCGAATTCGAGCTGGTGTCCCCACAGGATGGATTGTTGCTGATAAAACAGGGTCGGGTGATTATGGAATTACCAATGACATTGGCATTATTTGGCCGCCAAATGCTGCACCTATTGTTGTTGTCATTTATTTTATCCAAGATCAAAAAGAAGCGCCTCGACGAGACGATGTTATTGCATCAGCTACAAAGATTCTTCTGGATGAGTTTGACGCGATGAGAAAATAGCATCTCTTCGATATTGTCTCTTTGAATTTATCTCGAAGCCAAATATTGCAATCGTTTCACGATAAAATTATTTAAGCTCTCTCCAGCTTGCTGCGCAGAAATAGCCAAGAAACGGTGCAGTTCTTCGCCTGTTCGCAGCATGAATTTGCCACTGTATTTTTCTTTTCTTGGATGAGGAAGCGGTTTCCCATCTTTGTTGTAAATATCAATCCATTCTTGGACGATCATAATAAGTTGCTTCATCACTTCAGCCTCTGTCTTTCCATCACAGCAACGACCGATAAGTGGTGGCGCACTGCCGATAAAGCAGCGATCTTCATCACTCCATTCGATGACTTTCAAATAATCTTTAGCAGTAATTTTTTTCATTGTTTTGCCTCCATAATAGCCTCCCTGACATTTTTTTCTTTGTAATGCAGTGCATCGTCTCCTTCTTTACCTGAAATGGTGACAGTCGCACCGCAACGATGAATGAAGTTTCGATGACTTCCTTTTCCTCCTCGATCAACAAAACCAGCTCTTTTTAGATCAGCAATCAGTTGACGAATCTTTCTTGGCATGCAGTTTATGGTACCACTATGATACCATTTGTCAAATTTTAAGAAATTTTTTCTCTTACAGCAATTTCTCCCAAAAAGTGATTTCAGGAGCACTCACACAAAATTCATCCACACGTTTTAAAAGCTCTCGCACATGAGCAGAAGCCAGATGCCTTTGGAGGTCTTCTTTACTAACCCGCATATTTCATACTGAAGTGTCATGAGCCGCCGTGCAAAGCTTATTAGTAGAAGGCGGGCGAAGGATTGGGATGTCGGGCTGTATGTCTCATACTGCCCAAATCACAATTCGAGACCAACGCAGTAATGAGGAGCTTTCCACAAGCCTAATAGATTTAGTGTGAAATATCCGGGTTAACGCTATTCGAGTCAGTCACCTTGGCAGTTACCTATAATTCCATTTGCCTCTGGCGCTGAGATGCGCGATACTCCTTCGCTTTCTTGAGAATCATATTCCTAAGAAAATTGATGTACTCATGACAACCACTACTCCAGATTCCAAAGAGGTGGCACAAGCCCCGATCAACCTTGCGTTCACAAGCGAGCTAAAAATTGCTGCGTTACGTGAGATGCTCCGTATTCGTCGTTTTGAGCAGCAAGCACTTAAGTTCTATAATCAGGGAAAGATGGGGGGATTTCTCCATCTCTATATTGGTCAGGAATCAGTTGCCGTCGGTGCTGCTTCGTTCATGAATGGCCATGATGAAATGATTACGGCTTATCGCGACCATGGCCATGCGTTGGCTGTTGGAATGAGCATGGAGGAATGCATGGCAGAACTCTTTGGCAAAGCCACGGGGTGCTCTAAAGGTAAGGGAGGGTCGATGCATTTTTTTGCTCCAGACAAACACTACTGGGGCGGTCACGGAATCGTTGCTGGCCAGGTCCCACTCGGTCTTGGATTAGCCTTTGCCTTGAAATACAAAAATATTCCTGGGTGTGCCCTCTGTTTCCTTGGTGATGGAGCTGTTAATCAAGGTGTCGTTGCCGAATCACTCAATCTTGCCTCGCTTTGGGATCTTCCCATTGTTTTTATTATTGAGAATAATGGCTATTCGATGGGAACGAGCTTGGAACGCTCCTCTGCCATCGCCGACTGCCTTGCAGAAAGAGCTGCTGGCTTCAACATGAAATGGAGTGTGGTTAATGGCTCTCATTTTTATGAACTAAGAGCGACCCTTCATGCCTCCATGGAAGAGGCTCGAACGACCTTACATCCTGTTCTTTTAGAAATTAAAACCTATCGCTATTACGGTCATTCTATTGCGGATGCCAATCACAAAAAATATCGAACTGCTGAAGAAATTGAACAGTATAAAAAAAATCATGACCCTATTTCCTGTTGGCAACATCAGCTTATCGAGGAGGGAATCCTTACTGAATCGATGCTAGAGTCGATCGATAGGGCTGCAAAAGAGGAGGCTGCTGCCTCGGTTGCCTTTGCCGAAGCTAGTCCTTGGCCAGAACCATCAAGCATCTTCACCGATATCTATTCAGAAGTCGATTCTGCAAGTGACGCAGGACGAACAGGTGTCCATTTTTTTAGTGATCTCTCCTAAGAAAATTTACAGTATCGTGACTTGTTCCTTATTTGAATTTTTACGTCTTTTTTAATAGCCATGCCCCTGATCACCTACCGCAAAGCCCTCAACGAAGCCTTCGCCGAAGAGCTTTCCCGTGATGAGTCTGTTTTCTTAATGGGAGAGGAAGTTGCTGAATACAACGGCGCCTACAAGGTTACAGAGGGACTTTGGGAACGATTTGGTTCTAAGCGGGTCATTGACACTCCTATTAGTGAAGCTGCTTTTTTAGGACTGGGTGTTGGAGCGGCCATGATGGGGCTTCGGCCAGTAGTGGAATTGATGTTCTGGAGTTTTGCCTATGTTGGATTTGATCAAATCATCAACAATGCAGGGTGTGTTCGTTATATGTCAGGGGGTCTTATTAATGTTCCGATGGTCATTCGTGGACCTGCCAATGGAGGGACTAGTGTCGGTGCTACACATTCCCATACCCCCGAAAACCTGATTGCTAATACTCCTGGCCTCAAGGTTGTCTGTCCGGCTACCCCTTATGATGCCAAAGGCCTGATGATTGCCTCGATTCGAGATAATGACACGGTTTGTTTTATGGAAAACACACTTCTTTATGGCACTACAGGAGAAGTTCCAGAAGGCTCCTATACCATTCCTCTTGGTGTTGCTGATTGTAAACGTGAGGGAACTGATATCTCCTTTATCACCTATGGACGTGCTGTCTTAACCGCCCTAGAGGCAGCTGTCATTCTCCAAGCGGAGCATGGAATCTCTGCTGAAGTCATCGACCTGCGTTCGATCCGTCCTCTGGATGAAGAGGCCATATTGAATTCTGTAGCTAAAACACACCGTGTTGTTCTTATCGATGAAAACAAACCTTTCTGTGGTATTAGCTCGCAAATTGCCGCTACTATTGCCGAGAAAGCTTTTGATGAACTCGATGCCCCCATTCTTCGAGTTACGGCCCTAGATGCTCCTGCTATTTATAGTATGCCCCTTGAAAAATTGCAGTTACCGACTCCTGAGCGTATTGTTAACAAAGCATTAACCCTTTTTTAGAACACTTACCCTCTTTATAGTATGCCTGAAATCACGATGCCCAAGTTAAGCGATACGATGACTGAAGGAACCCTCCTTCGCTGGTGCAAACAAAAGGGAGATCCCATTGACATTGGTGATCTTCTTGCAGAAGTAGAAACCGATAAAGCCACCATGGAAATGGAGGCCTTTGAAGAAGGAATCCTCTCTGAACTTTTTGTTGAGGAAGGAGCAAAAGTGGCCGTAGGAGCTCCGATTGCTTTTATTTTAGGGAAAAATGAAACCCTCACAGAGAGAAGTCCATCAACGTCGCCTCCAACAGCCCCCACTTCTTCTACTTCAACCTCCCTTACCCCTCCAGCCATCACTCCAGGATCTTCTCGGCAAGCGGTTCCCAGCAACACCACAATCTCTTCGATTCGGATCAAAGTCTCTCCTCTTGCTCGCAAAATTGCGGCAGAGCGTGGTCTTCGTTTGGAAACAGTTGCAGGAAAAGGAACCGGTCCTGGTGGAAGAATTATTGCTGCTGATGTGATTCATGCTCCCCTTACTCCAATACCGACCTCTACTGGTTCGGCTTCGAGTTCTTCGATCCTCCCCACACCGATTAGCGGAAATCCACATAGTGAAATTCCGCTAACCAACATGCGGCAGATTATTGCTCAACGTCTCTTAGCAAGCAAAACACAAATCCCCCATTTTTATCTCTCCATCGAAATCGATGCTGCCCCAATGGTTGCCTTTCGAAAAGAATTCAATACATTAGGAAATAAAATTACTTTCAATGACCTTGTCCTCCTAGCTGTCGCTCGTGCCGCTATGGAGAAGCCGAAGATCAATGCTGCTTTTGGCCTCACCTCTATTTTTCAATATGAAAGTGTGAACCTCTGCGTTGCTATTGCTGTGGAGGAGGGACTTGTCACTCCCGTGATTCGCGATGCTCACCTCAAATCCCTTCCAGAAATCAGTGCTGCTGTTAAAGACCTTGCCATACGGGCACGCGAAAAAAAATTAAGACCCGAGGAATTTTCAGGTGGCACGATCACCGTTTCTAATCTTGGGGCCTATGGTATCAATGAGTTTTGTGCCATTATTAACCCTCCTCAAGCAGCTATTTTAGCAGTGGGGGCCATTGTCAAAAAACCGGTTGTCGATGCTCAAGATCAGATTGTCGTGGGACAACGTCTCTCCATAACGCTCAGTGGTGATCATCGTGTGGTAGATGGAGCTGTGGCTGCTGAGTACTTATCAGCGCTTAGGTTGCTACTAGAATCACCGAACAAATTACTCCCTGTTTAGCCCGCATGAAATATGCGGGCTCTCCCCCTCTCACAAGAGCAATTCCAGTTGATTGACTCCTCCCAAAGCAAGAGCATCGATCCCTAAATATCTGAGATCCCTTGCGAATTCTTCTGTGTAGCCATGTACAGTATAAACTTTTTGAGCTTCGACTTCTTCAACATGCTCAATGAGCTCCCCATGATCTGCATGGTCTGATAGAGGAAAAGCCTCATCACATTGGTAGCGATAGATCGCTCCCTCATTCACTGCCCACCCACTGATGATAGCAGAGCGAATTTTTTTAAGTGAGGATAATGAAGAGCGGATATTGGGAGGAAGAATCAATACTCTCTGCTCATGATTAACCTTATCCCACACGCTATAAGAACCGAGATCAATACCATACTCTTCGTAGACGGCACTGATCCTAGCCACAGATTCATGAACCACAGGATGAATGCTAGCTCGATCCAAAATTGCCATGAGTTCTTGAGCTTTACCCAGAGAATAGGCGAGCAGAACGGGATTTTCTTGAGACTCGAGGGTCCTATGACAGAAATCAATAATTCTCTGATGCGTCTGCTCAACTGGAGGAAAGGAATAGCGAGGTAGTCCAAAGGTCGACTCGATGATAAGTGTTTCTGCCTTCCGTGTTGTGGAATCCTCGCAAGTGAGACTCTCCCTTCTCTTAAAATCTCCTGTATAAAGAAGACTCCCCTCCTCCGTTTCCACAAGGACCTGAGCAGATCCTAAAACATGACCTGCTGGAATAAGGGTAATTCGAGTATGAGATCTCTCCCAAGGAGTAAAGTAGGGCAATTCATGAATGATGGTGCGAGTGGGAGCAGCTTTCCTAGCCTTCATGAGTGCTATTGTTGTAGGGGTTGCAATGGTCTCCCGATGCCAGCCTGCATGATCACTGTGAGCATGGGTCACCACTCCTAAGGGAACAGTTTTCTTGGGATCAAGCCAGAGAGCAGCACTTGGAAGATAAATTCCTTTTTTGAGTTGAACATCGATCATTTGGCCGGGCTAGCCCGGATATTTCATACTGAATCGTTATGAGGCGCCGTGCAAAGCTTATTAGTACAAGGCGGACGAAGGATTGGGATGCCGGGCTGTATGTTTCATACTGCCCAAATCACAATTCGAGACCAACGCAGTAATGATAAGCTTTCCACAAGCCGTAATAGATTTAGTGTGAAATATGCGGGCTAGCCCAGATATTTCATACTGATCGTGAAGAGGAAACCGCAAAGCTAGACGCAAAAAACACTTGTGGTCTGGAGACCACGAAGGCTCTAACATGGTGGAGGCGAGGGGAGTTGAACCCCTGTGTCCGAGACTAACAAATACGCCCGTCTACATGCTTATGTGTATTTTTTATTTAGGAGAGTGGCTACGATACACCGCGCTACCCTTCTCCGAGAGCCCGCGAAATATTTTGTTCCCTAGCGCGGTCTCTCCGCTTTGGAACGAGCCTACTAGTGTCGTTCTTACACCTAATAGGCGTGAGTGTAGGAACGTCGCAGATTAATTAAGCTGCGAGTGCTGCAGTTTCGCCGAGGCTAGCTGCAAATGTTGCATTTTTTGCATTTATTTGGTTGACCAGATTTTTTAAGAGGCCAACTGATCATCCTCGGCGTGCAGAACGTATAACCAGCTTCGGATCGAAACCAGTGCGCCCCCCATGTTTAGAAATGTAAAGATAGAGCAAGAACAGAGAGGAGACAAATATTATCTTAAAAAACGTATTGTGAAAGGATAGAGATAGTGAGATCCATTGTTGGTTTTGATGGCTGCTAGGATTGGCAGTAAGAGCCATGCAATAAAAAAGAAGGGGAAAATCAATAAACCAATGAATACAAAGCAAAGCCCTCCGGAAACAAGCATGTAAATAGTCAATGAGATCTGAAAGTTGAGGACCTCCTTGCCTGTACGATCAATGTCGTGGCTTTGAGATCGTTTTAGAAGCCATATTGTGAGTGGAACCAAAATGTGAGCTAAAATAATAGGAAGAAAGAGGCCACTGAGACCAGAGAGATGAAGACCCATGCACCACGAGCGTGCTGACTCTGCATTGAGTTCTGATTTTGGAAAAGTTGGAGTTTTAGATGGATTCATGGAAATGGATTTGAAAAGGAGAAGGTAAGAAATTCAAGGCTAAAGAAAAAATAAATTTACTAAAGATTGCTTTCTTTTAATGAGCGATTATTTTCTTTCGGAAAATCTTTTATTTTTATGTACAATCGCAGAGTCGTTATCACAGGTCTTGGTGTTGTTAGTCCTATAGGGAATGATGTTGCCACCTTTTGGAAAAATCTTACAGAAGGCCGTAGTGGAATTCAGCCATATACAGCTTTTCCCTCGGAAGGATATGACTGCAAAATTGCAGGAGAGGTAAAAGGAATTGATCTGGTTAGTTTTTTCAAAAATCCCAAGGATGCTCGTCGTGCAGATCGTTTTACGCATTTTGCGATGGCAGCTGCAAAAATGGCTCTTGCTGATGCTGGGTTTGATGCCTCAACAACCAACCCAGAAAGAGTAGGGGTCATGATTGGAAGTGGTATTGGTGGGCTTCAAAGTATGGAAATGGAAACAAAACGTCTTTATGAAAAAGGACCTTCTCGTGTTTCTCCCTTCACCATTCCGATGATGATTAGTAACATGGCCAGTGGGTTGGTTTCTATGGAATTTGGTTTTTGTGGTCCCAATATGTCGATTGTGACTGCCTGTGCAACCTCCAATAATACGATAGGAGAGGCATGGCGTATTATTAAATTTGGCGATGCCGATGCCTTTGTTGCTGGAGGAACAGAGGCTACTGTCTCCCCGTTGGGCATTGCAGGTTTTGCTTCGATGAGAGCACTCAGCACGCGTAACAATGAACCGGAAAAAGCCTCTCGTCCCTTTGATAAAGATCGTGATGGGTTTGTGATGGGGGAGGGTGCAGGCATTCTTGTTATTGAAGAACTCGAGCATGCGAAACGACGTGGTGCTTCTATCTATTGTGAGCTTGTGGGCTACGGTCTAGGTGCTGATGCCTACCATATGACCTCTCCTCTTCCTGAGGGGGAGGGTGCAAGTCGATGCATGCAGATGGCAATGCGTCATGCCCAGATCAATGCTAACGAAGTTGACTACATTAATGCTCATGGAACATCGACTCCTATTGGTGATATCTGTGAAACAAAAGCAGTAAAACATGCCTTAGGGGAGCATGCCTACAAGGTCTCCGTAAGTTCAACCAAATCGATGACAGGTCATCTTCTGGGTGCTGCTGGAGGGGTGGAGTTAGCAGCCTCTGTTCTTGCTATTAAACATGGAATCATTCCTCCAACAATCAATTTGGATCAACCCGATTCAGAATGTGATTTAGATTATGTTCCCAATGTGGCCCGTGAAGCGAAGGTGCGTGTAGCGATGAGCAACTCATTTGGATTTGGAGGACATAATGCCACTCTGATTATAAAAGAGTTTTTAGGCTAGCTCGCATAGTTCATAAAAAATTGATCATGGTGGTCCTAACCATTTATTAATGTAGGACCAAACAATATCGGTGATATAAATTCCTGCAATAAGTCCAATTACCATACCTGCTGCTACAAGATATAATGTAGGGAGGCAAGTAGCTCCCACATACAAAGCTACTATTCCTGCTCCTGCTACTCCTAATAATAGTCCTGCTATCGTGATCACATAAGCGCTTATCCCTTTAAAAAACTTTCTTTCAATGGGGCTCCCATCTGGTGTTAGGCCCTCTTTAGGTGAGGTTTTCATGGGTACTATGGTGGATGTCTCCTCTAATTTTGGAGCAGGGGTGCTTTCAATTGAAAAATTCCTGAGACAACATATCAGTTGCGGATCCCATGAGGCATGAGAAAAAGAGTTTTGTGCCTCTCCCTCTCTAGGTGGTAAAAAGTGAGTTTTTGTTGTACTATCAGAGTAAAATTGATCTTTTAGGATCTCAGATAAATCAGTTTCTATGGGTTCAGTAGCATCAACACAATACCCCTGATTTTCACGAAATTTGTTTATCTCAAGCCATTGATAAAAGAGCAATGCCGTATTAATGCTAAGTAAAAAGAGGGGTTGGTCTTCTTCCTCTTCTGATACACGGTAAGAATAATTTCCCGGACTTTCCATTCTAAATATAGAGGGGCTAGCAGACTCCATGCTTTGATCGTAGAGCTCAGGAAGAGATGCCTCTGCTCTGCTATTAAGAAAAGCAGCATAGAATCGCGTGGTAATTTTTGGAGTGCTCTTCTCTGGGAGTATCTGAGCAACAACGTGCTCTACATTTAAAATGGGAAATACTAACAAGAAGATAATGAATGCTCGAACTACTGTATTCATCATATAATACTCTTTCCATGAAACAATCAGACCATTGTGGCTTGTTTTTTTGGTTTCCAACTTCGTAGCTAGCAGCGATACAAATTATGATTGGGGCGATAGGGATTCCTGCAGCCCTGCGTTAAAATGTGAATCTAATGCACTGCTCATCTGACTTCGCAGCCTCCTCGTCGCGATCAGTATGAAATATGCGGGTTAGAGTTTGCTTTGTACAATCATAGCATCTCGCTCTTCCACTTTGCCAGAAACCAAAATGACAGAGCTCCATAATCTCATTGTTTAGTAGGAAGGGTATTACTAAACAAATTTCCCTGGATTTAAAATATGATAAGGATCTAGAGCAGATTTAAGACGGGTATGAAGGTCCCTCACTTCATTAGAAGTAGCTTTTTTCCACCATGGAAGCTTTGCTAAGCCAATTCCATGTTCTCCTGTAATAGTTCCATTCCACTCAAGAACTTGAGAAAAAAGTTGTTGAAGAAGTTCCTCGATTTTTTGTTTCTCATTTTTTTGTTCCTCTAATGAGATCATGATATTGACATGGATATTTCCATCACCTGCATGACCAAAGCAGGCGATGGGATAGCCGCTCTCATTTTGTAACTGTTCGGTGAAGGAAACTAGATCACAAAGTCGGCTGCGTGGTACGACAATATCTTCGTTGAGTTTGATGAGTCCAGTAGCACGCAACGCCATAGAAAAAGAGCGCCTTAAGGCCCACATAGAATCACAACTTTCTTTAGTCGTGGCATCATGAGTCTGAAGAGAGTGATAGCTCTCTAAGAGTTTTTTTAAAGTAGCTGTTTCACTCACAACACTCTCTTGCTGACCATCAATTTCAATGAGGAGATGGGCTTTTCCAGGGGGAATAAGAATTTGGAGCTCTTTTTTTAAATCTCGACGTGCTGCCTCAAGGGTAAAATGATCTGCTACCTCGATTGCTGAAGGAAGAAAACCTGCTTCAAAAATTCCTTGAACGGCTCTTGCAGCCTCACTCATGGTAGCAAAGCCTGCAGAAAGAGTGGCACGGGCTGGTGGTAGAGGAAGCAGACGTACTGTGATTTCAGTGATAATCCCGAGTAATCCTTCTGATCCTATAAACATACTCACAAGATCGAAACCTGTTTTGTTTTTATGGGTACGACCTCCCACGCGAACGAGTGTCCCATCAGCAAGTGCTACCTCGAGTCCTAGCACATAATTGCGGGTGACTCCATATTTGAGGCAACGTGGGCCTCCCGCATTGGTAGCCACATTTCCTCCAATACTACAATGATCGAGGCTTGCTGGATCGGGGGGATAAAAAAGGCCTTGTGTACGAACGGCCTCCTGTAGTTTTCCAGTAATTACCGCGGGCTGAGTCACAGCCACAAAATCACCAGTATGGATTTCAAGAATTTGGTTCAGCCGTACTGTTGAAAGTAAGATTCCTCCTTCTACAGGAACGCATCCTCCCACATAGCCATAACCTGCACCACGTGTGGTTACAGGAATACGATGTTCATGGGCATAAGCTAAAACAGAAGCCACCTCCTGAGAGGTGCTTGGCTCGACCGCAATTTCAGGAACAGCAGAAGCAAACCACTCATCTTTTCCTAGTTCGGTCCGCTTTTTGAGATCATCAATCACGGAAGTCGGGTCAGCTAGCAGAGTTAGCAAATCACTCTTTAAAGATGCAGGATCTCTGCGTTGAACCTTGTTTGTCATAGCGTCTTTTAAGATAGCAACATCCTAACATTCATTCGGTAAAGGTATAGTTGAAGGATTCTTTTAATACAAATGATTTTAACCCGAATATTTCATCCCGATCTACTGCGGAAGCCGGGAAGTTAGATGGATGCTGCGTTGATCTCGAAGTCTTCCTCGGGCAGTGTGTATACACACTGCAGTCGTCAGACTTCATCGCTCGCCTTGCCCTTTCAGGTCTGCCCCCTTAAAGCCAGGGCAATCTCCCCCGCGGTCTCCCGACCGCCGGTGGTCTCTGCATCAGGATTCGTGACGCCTCGCGACGAACCAGTATAAAATATGGGGTTTAATCTCTTAGCTTAAGTCAGAGAGATTTTTTCGTTTTTTAAGAGAATCTTTTTTAACCTGTATTCTCATAGGTAACGTCCTGATTGAGAGAGCGATAAAATTAAAAAAGTCAAGAAAAAAAGACTTCAGAAAAAGGACTGTATTTTATTGACTTTGGGTCCAGGAAATGAGAGTGGTGCGCACGTATTAAACGAATTTAAAAGGCACCACTTCATTCCATGAGATTTTATTTTTTCCTAAAAACGCAGTTTCTCCTGCTCTTAGCCCTATTGTTTGCTTTGAGTACCAATACGATTTTATTTGCTTCTGAGGATGGAGGAAAAAATCAACCTTCCCCAGATATTCCATTTAACATCTCTATAGTTACTTCTGGACCCTACCGAGCACCTGCACAAATAGAAATCGTTGCCTCGTGCACCTATCCAAAAAATAAAACTATCGAGAGATTAGAATTTTATAATGGAACGACAATTATTGGAACGGCAGAAAAAGAACCCTATGAAATTTCCTGGTCGGATGTTCCTGTTGGAAATTATAGTATTCAAGCTAAGGCTTACGACTCTGAAAACAAGATAGTTGCTACAGGAACTACCAAAGTCGAAGTAGTTCCCTCCAATCGTTATGACCGGGGATGGGGCAATAATCAAAATTATCGATCTTCTATTATTGCCCTTGATAATGAAAAAGGTCTTTGCCTTGATGGGATTTCCGACTTTAGCACTCTTTATGGAAGTGATGTTAAAAATTACCCTTGGTTTCTACGGGCTGCTTCTGTGCTGAAAACACCATGCCACCATATTAAATGTGATGAAAACGTAATAAGTTATGCTCTGGTTAATACCCTTCCTAAAATTAACTCGACTGCGATTGGAGACCAACCTCCTTTTGTTGCCTTTGGAAGTAGTAGTGGAGGAACACCTCTTTATCCAAAGCAATCTTACTCGTTTGCTATTGCGTCAGGAGGAGAAGATTTTACTAAAATAGGGAATATCGACATGCAAATAGAAGTTTACGATAAAGAGAGTTTTGTAAACGGAAATACTAATGTTAAGAGTGTGTTTGTTGTCCCTTATTCCTTGCCTAAAGTAAATGAATGGGAAAATCTTATGAAACATGCTACTTCCAAAACATTTACCATTGCAGAAACCATTAATGGGAAGCCTCTGCATTTTGAAATGCAACTTCAATATGTGGCTGCAGCATTATCATCTGATATCTGGGGACAGGAGACATTATATCCTTTATTGATTACCTGCAAAGCAGACAACGCTAACTTTTTTTATAAAGTAAGCATGAAAGGAATAGTTTTACTTAATGGTCAAATAGTAGATATGGCTCAAGAAGAGGATAAGAGTGGCTCTGCTTGTAATTTGAGTTATACACTCGATTTCGACGATCTAGCTCCCTGGAGTACGACCTTACTGACACTACCCCATTTTCAAGGAAAAGCTCTTCCTAGTGAGTTTGAGGGAAAAAGCGTGGATGAGCTCATTCACCATTCCAAGCCAGTTCAAGATAATTTAATCTCCCTTAAGCCAGATCAATATACAAAAGTTGACACTAGTCCCGAGGTTAAAACTCATCCTGAACTCGACAAACTTATTGAGGAAAAAGGAAAAGACCCATTGGCACTTGCTAACTATGTTCAAAACGAAATTGAACTTACCGATGCAGTCGGATTTAACACGACGGAAAATAGCTCCCCTTTTTCGATTAATTCCCAAGGAATCATGCGTGACGCCTTGGCAACCTACATGGAAGGTCAAGGATCGCCTATCGAGCAATGTGGGCTCTTGATTTATTTACTTCGCAAAGCTGGAGTCCCTGCTGCTTACGTTTTTCCTGAGCATGATAAAACACTCATGTTCGATGAACAGCTCAGCAAGATGCTTCACACGCAGCTTCGAGGAACAATGACATTCCTGGGACCGGTACCAGTGCCTGAACTTATTCCAGTAAACTACCCATGGGTAACAGCTTATATAGATGGAAAATGGATTCATCTTTTTCCATGGATTAAAGATACAAAAGTGATCGAAGGACGAGACCTTTGGAACTATTTTCCAAATGATTATAACACAGCAACCAAGTGGATTTTAAAATATCTCTATAACGACCCTGTCATTCGCAACCCCTGGAACACAAATGATCCTGATATTTTAAGCGAAGATAATCCAGGAACGCTTTTCCCACTTTATGCAGAAGAGCAGCTCAAAAAAAACAATCTCAATCTGGATGATGTGGGAATTAAATTTGCAAATCAATTCCATGATTACGCCAGCTGGAACGACTTTCCACGGCCTTGGCAAACCCCACTCATTACTAGTAGTAATGTTGTTTCTACATTGGATGAAAAAATGTTTGATACCATTGAAATCAAAGTTTTTAGTAATCGCAATGGCAAGGGAGCTAGTGACACTACTAATCCACTCTTACTACAAACAGGTACCATGCATTTTGCCGATCTGCACGATCGACGGCTTTTACTTTCCCATCAAATTATTCCAGGGACAGCAAACTACACGATAACACTGTCTCTAGAAGCCTACGATAGTGGCTCAGGAAACAAAGAAAGCACCTCGCATACATTCAATCAGGGTACGAACCCGGACACAGGTAGTTTGTTAACTCCTCAAAAAATCAGTGCGACTCTTACTCCAAGTGATAATTATCTTTCCTACCAAATCATCACAAAGCACCACCAACAGGTAGATCTGACAAAAATGACTTACTTCAACCAATTTCCTGGCGTTAATGAAAGCATTGCTATCACTCAAGAGCGGCCATTACAAAAAGGAGATATGGCTGCTTTGGCGCTTAACTATGGACGCGTGAGCGAAAAGATGAAGGACTTTGAATGGCAAAAATATGTTTATTATGAAAATCAACGCAAAGCAGATCCTCAATTTCCTATTGATCCCGAAATAGCCACAGGACAGATTCTCCAGCTCATGGGTAAATATTACTACGGCTACTGCAGCCAATTTCAACAAGAATTAGAAAATCTGACAAAAAATCATATTGTTACCACACGATCTGAGGGACTAGCAAAATTAAGCCCTGAACGGAATGCCAATGGTTCACCTGTCACCACTATGAACAAAGGGAAGCTCGATTTTAATTTGGTCTATCCACGAGTAGATATGTTTTTTCACAAAGATGTCAGTATTGGTAACAATAGTTTTCATAGTGAATCGGGAGCATCTCCAGCAGTAATGTTAGATTGTCAAAAGCTTCTTCTCCTAGAAGCCTCTTCTCAAGAACATCGCATTATTAATGAGTTTTTTAATCAAAAGAGTGCTATTTCCACAGTGCGACTACTCGATATTGCTCAGGGCTGGACTCCTGAAAAAGCGATTGCTACCACTCCTGGAAAAAACATTTCCTTCCTCATGCTCTATAATTGCAATGACGAAATAAATAAAAATTATCAAATATCATCCAACTTAAATACCATTACTGCTTCTCTTGCAGCTTGGGCAATTCGATACGGCCTTTTTCAAGCTATCTTAGATCTTTTTGTTCGTCCTGGCACTCAAGAAGCAGATGCAGGAAAAAAGACAAACATTGCCATCATCAACCAAACCCCTGTCACTGCTCCTGGCCAACAAGGGAAGCCTTATACAGGCATGGGGGCCTTCACTATATCACAAGATTCTATTGGAGCTCTAATTTCTGATTCCCATAGTATTGATAACGGCGGCTACGGAGGCTCTACCACTCCCATCTCCTCCTTCAATCCTGATGAGAACAATGATTTTAACAAACAACTTAATGATCTTAACAAACAACTTAATGATTGGATCTACAAAGTACAGATGGATCAGGCACTGAAGCAGATTCAGAATCAATACAAGGGTGGAGACCCTACATCGAACACAAATTCTCCTGCAACTCCACCATCAAGCACGACTCCGCCTACTCAACCAGGAAGTGGAACTAACATACCCAACCAACAGCCCTTCACTCCTCTACCTCCACCATCAAACACGACTCCGCCTACTCAACCAGGAAGTGGAACTAACATACCCAACCAACAGCCCTCCACTCCTCTACCTCCAGCGCAAATAGCTATTTTAAAAAAAGAGGTAGCAAACATAGGATTCATAGGTACTCCCTCTTACTACGGAAAACTCCTCTCCTATGTGATGGATCCGGTGAGTGTGGTAAATGGAGAATTTTATGTAAACGCACTTGATCTCCAACTCAATGGTCCTATGCCACTGGAACTACGCCGCACCTACGGATCACAGAATTTGAGCGATAATAACCTAGGTGGTGGATGGAAGTTGGGTACCTTTCCTTACCTCATGCTCTCTGCCGATGGAAATGAGACCACGCCAGCAAGCATGATCTACGCAGCTGAGATGGATGGATCGGTTATTGCTTATCACTACAATGCAGATCAAAAAAACTGGAAGCCACTAGCCTCAGACAATCCTGATTTAATCAATGCCAACGATGGCACACCTGGTCCAAGCCAAAACCTCTTCAATAACGTGATCAGCAAAACTGCTGATGGATCCTACATTCTCAAAGGATCAAATGGAAATATCAGAACCTTTGCCACAAAATCATTTCCTGTTTTAGGATCTCCCGAAATCACCCGAACCCGTCCTTACCTCGATTCATGGCGAGATAATCAAGGAAACAGCTACACATTCACTTATGGTACCAACAACAAAGCCAATGACTACGGGCAACTGAGTGCCGTCACTTCTAACAACGGAAACAATATCCATTTTCACTACGACGTGTATGCTCACATTATAGAAGCGTTTTCTAACGATGGTCGTCGGCTCCTCTACAGCTATGATAAAGAAGGCAACCTCGTCAAAGTGACATTGCCGGACAATTCGGTCATTACCTACAGATATCAAAAAGGAACTCACCTCCTTACTCAAGAAACCAATCCCAACGGCCGCATCTTACAAAACAGCTACGACGCTGAGCGACGTGTTGTCACTCAAGCTTCCACTGTAGGAGTGAGTCCAACACCAACTACAAGTGCCACCTTTACCTACAACGTTACCTATACCAACAGTGACAATACGATTAATGGCACCACCAGCGTCAAAGATGCAAGTGGTAACATAACAACCTACACGATTGCAGGTAGCCAAATTAGTAAAATTACCTACCCTGCTACTGGTAGCGGAATCAATCCAACCACTACTCAAGAGTGGATTACTCAAACCTGGTCTAAAGACGTTATCGTTCGAGTACTCAACAGCTCTACCAACAAACGTGGCCTTGTCACAAATTTCACCTACGACAACCAAGGTAACCTCACAAGTCGCGCCCTAAGCGGCAAAATTACTGGAAGTGGAAGCAACGAAATAGCCAAAACAACATTGACCTACAACGGAAACAACATAGTGACTTCTATCACTGATCCAGTTGGTAACTCAACAAGTTACAGCTATAGCGATTCAAGTCATCCTTTCAATCCCACGAGCATTGTCAAAACCTCAGACGGGAAAACCGTGAGCTCCACCATACTCAACTACGGCAATTTTGGACTTCCTACCTTGGTAAGCATTGATGGTTCTTCCACCAGCACCAGCTACGACACCCACGGGTTCCTAACCTCCATCACCAAGAGCACAGGAAGCAAGGATCCAGAAGTTAAAACGACGATCACCACCAACCGCCGTGGAGAAATCGTCTCTGAAACCGACTCGCGAGGAATCTTAAAAAAATATTCTTATGATGCTTTTGGCCGCCGCACCTTTGAAGAAACCTTCGGCACCGATAACAAGCCGGTTGACTGGCATGGCTGGTACTACAATTGGAATGGAGAACTCGAATGGGAACAAGGAGCCCGCTTCAACCCCGTCGATTACACCTACTACGACTACGATCGAGGTGGACACCTTCTTCACAAAGGCACCTGGCTTAGCGCTGCTAGTACTGATGGAAAAGGAGTCACAAGTAATGGAATAGCAGCCACAGAATATGGCTACGACCTGCTTGGCAACTGCACCTCGATCACCGACCCTAACGGTCATAAAACAACCATGACCTACGATACCCTTAGTAACATGCTTTCACGTTCCTTGGGCGACGGGGCAGCAAGCGAATCCTTCACCTATGAGCCAGGAGGCAACGTGGCCACCCACACCACCATTTTAGGTGGAAGTGAAAATTACAACTACAACGCACTAGGTCAAATCTTATCAGCCTCCCATGCCGATGGAACGACGAGTAGCTACCGCTACGACTTAGCAGGACGTCTTGTACAGGAAACCCTCCCCAATGGAACGATCTGTAAAACAACCTACCAAGGTAACAGCATCACCCGTACCTTTACCGATACCTCTGGAAAGAACCTTGGGAGTACTTCTGAGAGCCATGATGGACGAGGCAACCTCACCTCCAAAACCGATCTTGCCGGAAGCACGTGGAATTATAGCTACGATGGACTAAGTCGAGTTAAAAGCGAAGCAGGACCCCTTTCAGAAAAATCATACCTTTACAAACCAGGCTGCATAAGCTGGGTCAATGGCAAAGGAGAATGGCAAAATACCTTTTTAGATGGGATTGGAAGAGTGGTACTCACTACCTTATTTAATGCCGATGGAAGTGTGGCTTATAATGAGAGCAATCAATACTCCGGTGATCATCAAAGTGTGACCACAACCCTTGGCACTGGAAGTAACGCCATCACAACCACCACCTATACAAACTTGCAAGGGCATCCACTTTTAATCACCCACCCCAATGGAGCCTTCCAAATGAATGCCTATGACCCCAATGGAAACCTCTATTGGTCACGCGATGAGAGTGGTCTTCAACGTCACTGGATTTACAATGCGCTCAACCAGATTGAAACTGAAGTCCTTCCCTACGGCGATAGTGGAAGTAATAGCTCGGTTACCTACGAACGTAATCCTGCAGGAGAAATCCTCAAACGGACCATGCCCGAAGGGCTTATTGAAACACATTCTTACGACAAAGCAGGTCAAAAAGTAAGTGATGCCTTGGTTGGAAGCACTGGAAGCAACCCAAGCACGACCCGTAATCATACCTATGCCTATGCTCATGGACTCCTCTCCTCTATCACCGACCCACGTGGTTTTACGACTTCACTTTCCTACGATGGCTGGGGACATCCTACCTCTATCAACTCCAGTGGCTCTAAAATCCCAGAGCAAAATCAAAACACCACCTATACCTACGACCCACGGGGCCTACTTACTTCAGTAGCTCAAGGTTATACCACGACCTCCACAGGTCCCTCGACATTGGTTTCGAGGGAGTATGACCCCGAAGGTCATTTAACCAGTGAGTCGACCTCCCTTAACGGAGAGGTTATCTCCTCCTGGAGTCAAACTTGGGATACGTCAGGGAACCGCACAGAACTTAAATGGAATCATGATACAAAAGGACCAGACTATCATTTTTCCTACAATGCACTTGGACTACTCACTGGATCAGAAAGCCTCCTGGGGACTTGCTCCTATGCGTATGGGGATCATGGACTTCTTCTTACCAAGCAAACTCCCTCCGGCTCTACGGAACTTACCCGGGATGGTTTTGGAAATATCACCCGCACAAAACTCCCGGATGCATCCACTGAAAATTTATCCTGGAGATCAGATCACAAACTCACTAGCTATAGCATCGTGGGCACTCAAAATGAAACACGCAACTACGAGTATGATGATCATGGTCGATTGATTCAGGAGCCCTTCACCCTGATGGAATCTGCCAATCCAAGTGTATTTCCTATTGGAACACATACTGCTCATTATGCCTTCGACGATTTAGGAGTAAGAGTCTCCTCCTCGGTAAGTCCCACAGGACTCAACTTAGAGGGTTCTACCGGCGATGTCATTCAAGCCAAAAATAGTTTTGATCAGCCCACACGTGATACCGATTACTCTAGTGGCTGGTACTACTACCCCTGGAATATAGGCTATGACGGCCTTGGAGAAGTTACGAGTCGCTCCATAGAAAAGAGTACAACTCAGTCACTCACTTGGGATAGCTTTGGAAGGCTTGTGCGTGTAGAAAAACGTAATGAAAAGAACCAAGGCTACAATTGGACTACCATCTATGATGGCTTTGGAAGGCGCCTTCAGACTCATTACAGCGATGCCACTGGCACCCAAGAAAGCTCTACCCCACTCAAACTCACCTATTATTATGACCCCGAATATGAGTTTTTAGAACTCGGTCATGATAATTTTGGTCGCACTTGGAACCTTTTTGGCCCTGATCGGAGTGGCACCTACGGCGGAGCGCAAGGAATAGGAGGACTCGAAGCAACCCTTTTAGAAGCCTCTGGCCAAGTTCACGGAGTCGTTAATAACTTCTTTGGAGATGCGTTAGGGATCACAACTGATGTTGGCTTTTCTCCTTGGGGGAACGTTTTAGGAGGTTACGGAGCGATGCCAGGCTCCAGCGTCAATGCTGATCTGGTTCCTCAATGGCGTGGTCGTTACCTCGACTGGACTGGGTTCTACTCGTTGGGGGCTCGGTATTATGAACCTAAGAGTGGGAGGTTCTTATCCCCAGACCCCCTCGGGCATGATGCAAGCTTGAGTTTATATGATTACTGCAACGGCGATCCGGTGAATGGGCTGGATTCGGATGGAAGGTGTGTGGAGAAGGGGAGGGAACTTGGACTCCTTAGTGATATGGAGTATCAAAATGCCACGAACATCGTTCATGATATGAATAATCCAAGCTTAAGCCTGAAAAATATTTTATTCACAATTTTAGGAATGGAGCTCAGTTATGTTGATGGGGATTTAAATAATCCCGATTTTTTAAAAGATAGAAATCAAGCCCTCCAAGAGACCTCTAATCAAGACCGAATCATGAGCATTAATGGAATTTTTACAAAGGCTCTGCGTGCACAAAAAAATGCATATTCCATAGCCACTTCGTTAGGACTCGATAAACATGCTGTACTCCGTATCAATAACTATGGTAGTGGCTGGAAAGATATCCCAAGGGCCTTCTATGAACAGCTTGGCTTTATCGATCTTCGCTCCCTCTATTTTGCAGATATTGTGAATCACAATAATGGAGGAAAAGCCTTTGCCTATAGTAATGGTTCTGTGGTAGTGAACAATGCATCTCCTTACATGACACCTAGTGCAAAAGCTCATTTTGAGTATATCGGGCTTAATCCCCAGCGCTATATGGAAAAAGATGAGGTAGGTTTTAAAAGTGTCACCAATGTACGCAATCGGTTCGATCTGATTTCAATATTGTTTCCAAGTAGTCACTTTAAAAAATGGGATAGCACCTTAGAAACAGATAATTACTTTTTCGATGTTTTAGGAAATCACTCCTTCCAAAGGAACCTTCCCTTTTTAATACAGCATTAAGTGGGGGACTAGAGATCATGAAAAGATGTATTTTAAGAGTTATTGTGATCTTCCTGGGTTGTGCTCTAACCTCCTGCACGATCGATCTGAGCAAAAAAAAACCTTACCGAGAGGCCATTGGTAAGCAATTTGTTCTGCAGCAAGATTTTTATATCTACTACTTCAATGACTATGGAGAGCATTCCTATCTCTCTTCCCCATGCAAATTATGTTTGGGAACGACGCATAATCTTGGAAATTTTGCTTATGGCCTAAGTGAAATAGTCGATGATAAATATATCGGCTCTAAAAATAATCATGTCACCTTAGAGGGAGTCTTACATAAAGGAACCGTGGTGACTCTCAAAAGGGTTTTGGAGCAGAGAACATTTGAAAATACTTATTTCTATTATATCATTTCTCCAAATCAAGGTCCCTTTGCTGGTCAAGAAATCGACCCCTATGACATTACGCATATGTTCTCCAATCCTCCTTACTCCAAAACCTGGTCTGACCCTCCTATCTTTGAATCTAATGCTGCACTACCTCTCCCCTCAGATGGAATCTGGTGGAAGTAAAGAAATCGCTCCACTGGCTCTACTGAGAAGTTGCGAGCAAGTCAATGTAGATAGATACAGCTCGGCATCACAATTCGAGACTGACGCAGTATCCATCAGGTGCTCGCAAGCCGCAGCAGAATCGGTATGAAATAGGCGGGCTAACGTAGTATCCCGCTAGCTTCCCGGCTTACGTAAGGGATCGGTAGCAAGTATGAACGCTATGGCACTCAATGATCCCAACAATAGAACTCTCCCCTTTGGGGGCTACATTCCCATAATTTCGTATCCACCGTCGACGTAGAGCACTTGTCCTGTGATTCCTGCAGCACCATCACTTGCTAGGAAAACCCCCGTATGTCCGAGTTCTTCGGTGGTACAACTCCGTTTCAGGGGAGCATGGGCCTCGTAATGTTTCATCATCGAGGAGAATCCAGAGATCCCGCGTGCTGCAAGTGTCTGTACTGGTCCTGCACTGATGCAATTCACTCGAATTTTTTTAGTTCCAAGGTCATAGGCTAAATAGCGTGTGCTTGCCTCAAGAGAGGCTTTTGCTACTCCCATCACATTGTAATGTGGGACTACTTTTGCAGCTCCATAATAGGTCATAGCCACAATACTTCCTCCCTCGGTCATGAGTGGAGCTGCTTCGCGAGTCAGTCCGACAAGGGAATAAGCGCTGATGTTGTGGGCCATTAAAAAAGCCTCACGTGAAGTAGAAATAAAATCTCCTTCAAGTGCTTCCTTAGGAGCAAAGGCCACCGAGTGGAGCATGAGATCAAGCTTCGGAGTATACTCACGAACTTTGGTAAAAAACTCTGTGACTTGTGCGTCGTCAGCAACATCACAAGGATGCAAGAAAACATCCGATCCAAATTCACTGGTGAGTTCTTCTACATTTTCTTTAAGACGATCTCCTTGGTAGTTGAATAAAAGTTTTGCTCCAGCCCGATGCCAAGCAAGTGCAATGGCCCAGGCAATGCTTCGTTTGTTAGCGACTCCAAAGACGACGCCTACTTTTCCTTCAAGTGGTTTGTAGATTGTTTCATGCATCCCGAAAGAATGGGCTAGAGGAGGTCTTTTGATCAATCAATTTATTTATCAATCAAGCCTCTCATGTAGGAAAGTAATGAGATAGATTCGGGATGGACTGATCTTGTATGATATGATCAGCCCCATCACCTTGCTAACGATAAGCCCAAGCACCATGGGCAACTGCAGCCTCATCTTCAAAGGAAAAATTGGTTCTATTTTCTTTCCCTAAAATAAAATTATTTACTACCCGCGAGGATGAAATTGTTGGTGGATTTTTTTAAGCTGGCTTCGATCGACCTCTGTGTAGATTTGAGTAGTGGCAATGCTCGCATGACCGAGCATCTCCTGAATGATTCGAAGATCTGCCCCTCCTGCCAGGAGATGGGTGGCAAAGGAGTGTCTTAGCTGATGTGGATGTATGGCTTTCTCAAGACCTGCCTGCTTCGCATATTTGGAAACAAGTTGCCAAATACGAGCTGGTGTCAGTGGATGTCCGCGCACCGAGAGAAATAATGCTGCTCCCGATTTTGGAGAGAGGAGCTTCGGGCGTGCTAAAGAGAGGTACTCTTGAACTGCAGTAATAGCTGCCTGCCCAATGGGAACAAGTCGGGTTTTGTCTCCTTTACCAGTAACACGAATAATTCCCTCTTCTAAATCGATATTTTCCAAACGTACCGTGCAAAGTTCAGAAATACGAAGTCCGCAGGCATAGAGGAGTTCAAGCAGTCCACGATCGCGTATTTCCAGAGGAGTGTGACCTTGTGGTGCTGCCAACAGTTTTTGGACACTCTCTGGATCGAGTGGATGAGGCAATGCATGAGGAAGCTTAGGAAGTGGCAATTTTTCCGCAGGATCACTTAAGAGAATCTTACGAGCAGAGAGAAAACGAAAAAAAACACGCAAGGCAACCACTTCCAATTTAAGTGAAGTGGAGGCAAGTCCACGCTCTTTTTCACCATGTAAAAAATCATGGAGATGTTGAGGTGTGATAGAACTCAATTCTGTGATGGTTGTATGTTGTGTAAGCCAAGAAAAAAACCGCTCCAAGGAGGCTCGTGTGGAGAGTTGGTAGTTCGTTGAAAGACCACGCTCCGTGGCCAAATAGAGGAGGAATGTTTCTAGGAAAGAATTCACAGGAATGGAAAAATAGCTGAGCAAAAAAAAATAGGGATGAAAGTGATAAACTCAAAATTCCCTCTATCGCTATGAAATTTTTGTTCCTAATTTTTTGTGAAGCGCTCTAAGGCCTCTTGATATTTTTGAGCTGTTTTTATAATGATCTCTTCTGGGAGTGTTGGAGCTGGTGGAAGCTTGTTCCAACTGCATGTTTCAAGGTAGTCACGTACAAATTGCTTATCAAAGCTTGGTGGATTTTTTCCAATCTCGTATTGATCTATCGGCCAGAAACGTGAGGAATCAGGAGTCATGCATTCGTCAATTAAAATAACCTGGTCCCCCAGGAGCCCAAATTCAAACTTGGTGTCAGCAATAATAATTCCCTGCTCGAGTGCGAACTTAGAGCCTGCTTCATAGAGGGCAATACTCATGGAGCGTACTTGTTCTGCAATTTCTTTTCCAAGGAGCTGTTGGCAAGCCTCCCAAGTGATTGGCTCATCATGACCTTCTTCGGCTTTGGTGCTGGGAGTAAAGTGGGGAGTGGCCAAGCGTTCAGCTTGTTGTAATCCAGCTGGAAGAGGGATTCCAGCAAGGGTTCCCTGCGATTGATATTCGTGCCAACCAGAACCTGCAAGATAACCACGCACAACACATTCGACAGGGAGGGGTGCTGTTTTTTTTACAATCATTGATCGTCCTTGGAGGAGCTCTGCATAAGGTGCTAGCGCCTCAGGATAGTTTTCTACTTCTGTCTCAATAAGATGGTTGGGCACAAAAGAAAGCTTTTGAAACCAAAATGTGGAGAGTTGATTTAAGACTACTCCCTTGCCTGGAATAGCGTTGGGTAAAATACAATCAAACGCTGAGAGGCGATCAGTGGCCACAAGAAGCAGCTCCTCCCGAAGTCCAATTGGAGCGAGATCAAAGACTTCGCGTACCTTACCACTACGTAATTTTTGAAGAGGTGGGAGTTCGCAATTGAGTAATTCCATGCGGAGTAGAATGAAGGTTTTCCTTCGATGCTCCAATAGAAAAATTCTTGCACATCAAGAGAGACTTCGATCTTCTAACACAGATGATTACAAGAATATGTGGGCTAGAGCTTACCTCTGCTCAAAAGTATCTCTGGGAGCGGACCCAAGAGGAAATGGAGGATCACTGTTATAGCGATGCTCTTTTTTTAGCTCAGTGCCTCCTTCGCTCTGCTCCCGAATTTCTGGAGGCAAGAAAGCTAACAAGGAAGATAGCCATCATGATGTATGAGGGAAAATCCTTCACAGTTTTTGAAAAAATCAAGAGGTTCCTTCGTTGTAATATTGTGAGAGGAACTGTTGTTTTGCTCATAAAAAGAAAACGTCTCGAAAAAGCGCTCCTGAGTTTAGAATATTTTTTAGCCACAGCACCCTTTGAGCAGTCTGCTAATCTTCTGATGGCATCAGTGGCCAAACGTTGGAATCCTCCGCTGCTCCCTCTGGCACTTTTTGCTCTAGAAACAGCATTGAAGATCAATCAAGAAAAAATTGAGCTTCATCTTGAAATAGCAAGAGTGGCTCTTCTCCTGGATGAAAACAAAACTCCTTGGAATCCAGAACGGGCCATCATGGCCTATCAGCAGGTGCTTTCACTCCAGCCAGATCATCTTGAAGCACGACAAGGGCTTAAAAATGCCTGTGCATTCCTTTCAATGAGGAATATTTAGAACATTACTCATAATGATGAACCTGATACACCGTCGGATCAGGAACTCCAGCCAGTAAAAAAGCCTCATGTCGTTCGACACAAGTTCCGCAACTACCACAATGGAGATTCTCTCCTTTGTAGCAAGACCAGGTGTGCTCATAATCAACTCCAAGAGCAGCACCGTACTTGACGATAGCGGCTTTATTCATCGTGATAAAAGGACGCAGCAGCTCAATGGCGCCGTCGGTTCCTTCGCGGAGTGCCTCTGCCATCGGTTTTAAAAATTCTTCCCTGCAATCTCGGTAGATCGTGTGATCTCCTGTATGAGCACCGTAGGCGACTGCTTCTGCTCCTTGGCTCTCGGCAAAGCCTGCAGCAATAGAGAGCATGATAGCATTGCGTGCTGGAACTACCGTTTGTTTCATGTTGGCAGCCTCATAATGCCCCTCAGGAATAGACCCTCCTGACTTAAGAAGATCTGACTTAAAAAAGTCATTCATAAAAGCCATGGGAATAACGGTATGAGAAACTCCAAGTTTTTTAGAGTGCCAGGAGGCCATTGGGAGCTCCTTGTGATTGTGCTTGGCTCCATAATCAAAACTCAAAGAACCAATCACCTGATGCTTGCGGTGCATCTCATAAAGTAAGGTTGTGGAATCAAGACCGCCACTGAGCAAAAGAATGATCTTCATTATTTCCTAACCCTGTTTCTTGAAAGAATTTTTATTCTGCTTTCCTATGTGAGATGCCTCCACACGGAGTCCAATTCCACCTCGGGCAGAGAAATCTCCAATCACCGTCATACTGTAGGGATCAAGCACGGTCACTAAATCATCCAGCATTCGGTTAACAATAGCCTCCGCAAAGACTCCTTGATTGCGAAAGGAGCGTAAATAAAGCTTGTACGCCTTACTCTCCACACAACGTTTGTTAGGAGTGTAGCGAAGAGTAATCGTCGCAAAATCAGGTTGCCCCGTCACTGGACACATCGAGGTAAATTCACTGGTACTAAAACAAATTTCATACTTTCTTCCCGGTGCTGGATTAGCAAAGGTTTCTAGTAAATTAATGGAAGGAATCTCTGTTGCAGGTAGTTGGGTCTTTCCTAGGAAAGTGAGGTCCTTTGTATCTGAAAAAAGGGGCTTGATGATTCGTAGGGTGGGAGATTTTTTGGAACGATTGTGAGGCATAGTCATGATTTCTCTCTGTTATTTCTTTCTTGGGTAGGCCACTAAATAAAAGCTGACTCCAAAAGTGGCTGCTCCAAAGAGCGCTGTAATGAAGAGTGCCAATCCGTAGTGAGATAAAGAAGAGCCCACTCTCCCCATCATTAAGGCCTCACGAATCGATGAGACGCAGTAGCTGACTGGATTGAGTTGACCTACCCAGTAGAGCCAGCCGCTTCCAGGAGGCATGGGAAAGAGAGCTCCCGACATCATCCAAAGTGGCATAAGAAAAATATTCATGATGGCATGAAACCCTTGAGTCGAATCCATTGGCCAGGCGACTAGAAAACCGAGTCCCGTCATGCTAAAACCAGCCAAGATCAAGGCAGGGAGAAGAAGTAGCACTTGAATTCCTCCAATATGAATTCCAGCCAAGGGGGCTAATAGGCAGAAAAATAGAGCTTGAAGCACGGCGAGTGTGGTACCTCCTAGAAATTTTCCAAGTGGGATTGCTGCTGGAGAGAGGGGAGCCACCAGTGCCCCTTGCAAAAATCCTTCCCGTCGATCTTCAATCACAGAAATCGTCGAAAAAATGGCCGTAAAGAGCATGATAAGAAGAATGATTCCAGGGAAAAAATAGACGAGGTAGGTTGGGTTTCCAGTACCACCGTTTTGAAAGGAGGGTCCAAATCCAGAACCAACAAGGAGCCAAAAAACCAGTGGGGTGGCCAGTGCTCCAATAATTCGATTGCGCTGACGTAGGAAACGAATGACGTCACGCCACCACAAGGCGCGTACTGGTGTCCAGAGGAGTTTTGTTGGTTTCATAAAATATTTTAAGATTTTTCTTTTTTGTGAAGCACACGTGGTTCGACCTCTTGCTCTGCAAAGAGTGTTCCCGTTCGAGCAATGAATACATCTTCCAAGGTAGGACGTGCAATGTGTAGCCCAGTGATCTCATTTGGAAAATCAGCAGCAATGCGGGCTGCGAGGGCATAGGCATCTGGGTGCTCCAAACGAACCTCTCCCTCGATAACGTGAGCACTAATTCCAAAATGATCATTTATTTTTTGAGCGAATGCATCGACTCCACTACGGAGAGAAAGACGGAGCACATCTCCATGCAATGCCGAGATCAATTCTTCTGGAGTTCCGAGGGCCACTAATTTTCCGGCACTGAGAATGCCAACGCGATCAGCACGTGCGGCCTCATCCATGATATGAGTTGTACAAAGAATGGTAACTTTTTTTTCCTGGCGGAGTTGTTCAAGCGCCGCCCAAAGGTCGAGTCGAGCTGCAGGGTCAAGCCCTGTGGAGGGTTCATCTAAAATTAATACCTCGGGCGAAGTGAGGAGGCATTTTGCAATTTCTGTACGGCGCTGTAACCCTCCAGAAAGATCTCCTACAAAATCGTTGAGTCTCTCTGAGAGTTGAACTGTTCCGATGGTCGCTTGAATACGATCTTCTAATTCTTTTCCTTGAAGACCATAAAGAGCCCCACTGCAGAGAAGGTTTTCTCGAACAGTGAGTTTTGGATCGAGGCTAGGAGATTGAAAGACAACACCAATGCGAGCCCTTACCTCCGCTGCAGAAGTGACAACATCATAACCTAGGATTTCAGCAGAGCCTTCATCTGGTTGAATGAATGTACTTAAGATGCGAAAGAGGGTGCTTTTTCCTCCACCGTTGGGCCCAAGGATACAAAAAATCTCTCCTTGTTTTATTTCAAGATTGAGACCATCTAACGCACGACGCTCACCATAATTTTTAACACAATGACGAACAATAATAGCAGGAGTAATCATGAAGGAAGGTCGTTTGTCCACAGGGGGACATTAATGAAAATAGATATTGATTTTTACCCGATTCAGATGTGATGCAAGTAATAGTTAATGCTTCTAATAGCTTGTTTTAGCAGAATCACTTTTAGGTAAAAAAGAATCCTAGCACAATATATTCATTTTACCATGAAGTGTTATATCCGGGTTGCCCCGTTATTTGTGAGAGTCCTGTTGGGTATTTCTTCAGGTAGCTTTAATGCGGCAATGGCATTCATCACTCGATCGGTGAGATGGTGATATAAGGCCCGGTCATCTCCATGAAAAGCGGTTAATTCGGTTTCTGTAAAAACTAGTGGTTTTCCAAGAACAACCGTAATGGGGTGAAGGTTTATTTTTTTTGCATTTTTGGGGAATGCCTCGTGTGCTCCAAAAATGCGCATCGGCAGGACCGGTGCTTTTGTTTTAGC
>Ga0114975_10000401_pt1 | contig 32662 bp, 26 predicted proteins | sample S_130626_EF_Meta_FD_87031 | JGI IMG/M metagenome (GOLD analysis project Ga0114975, IMG submission 87031) | Freshwater microbial communities from Lake Simoncouche, Canada to study carbon cycling - S_130626_EF_MetaG | ecosystem: Environmental > Aquatic > Freshwater > Lake | place: Lake...
GAACCTACCACAACTGAACCTACCACAACTGAACCTACCACAACTGAACCTACCACAACTGAACCTACCACAACTGAAGAACCTACCACAACTGAACCTACCACAACTGAAGAACCTACCACAACTGAAGAACCTACCACAACTGAAGAACCTACCACAACTGAACCTACCACAACTGAACCTACCACAACTGAACCTACCACAACTGAACCTACCACAACTGAAGAACCTACCACAACCGAAGAACCTATAGTGTAATACTAATCTAATCAGTAATTTAGTACTATAAATAATATTTTCAATTATTAAAATATTATTATAATTATTTTATAGGTATATTACAGTTAAGATATATTTTAAATGGCTTATTATATTACACCAAATACTCGTAACACGAATGGAACTTATTCAGGTAATTGTTATGCGTTTGGAGCCAGTGGTGGATTTATTGTACAACAAGGTTTTAGTCAAGTTGTATTACATCAACCTGATGTATTGGAAAAATATGATGTTACTGATGCTATTCAACTACAATTTAGTGCTCGTACTCTAAATAAAAAAATTGGTATATTAAAAGATTCAACAAATACAAGAGTGGTAGAAGCTTGGTATAATCCAACAACCGAAACACTTGGGTATGATAGTTTAAAATTATGTGCTTGTGAATTTTCGAATGGCTTGAATTTTGATAGTGTCATTTCCGTGGGTAGATTAAAACATTTATATACAGATTTCAAAAGTACTGTGAATACTTATTTTGGTGACCCTGGTGGTTTTGCCTCTATATTCGCCAATGCCAATGAATTCGATATTAATGATGGAGTATTCGATGCAAATGCGTATATACAAGTTATTAATTCATCTAGTTTCACTATGACTGGTAGTTTTGTATCCGATTTATATGGTGATGTTCATATATACGATATTAACGATACATTAAGGTGGGTAGTAGATACAAATATATTCAGAAACAGAGACCCCAATGACCATAATTATGGTGTTGTTGATGGTTTTGTAGCAGGTGATTTGGTTTTTATTCCAGAAGGTTTTACTATTACGCTATCCTTAGATATAGAAGCAGAAACATTATTTCCTATCAATAACGTGGGGCCTGCTTTTTTAAATACGATTCGTGATAAATTAAATTGGACAAGAGGTTATGTAAAAAGAAGTACTACGTGGAGTACTACAAATATTACACAAACCACTACGGTTCCTATTTTATTAGTATTATCCGATACTACGTTAGAGAACTATACTAATTTCGGTAAATCTTGGTCAATTACATCAAATGTCGACCAAGATGGTGCCCCCATAAGCAAAGTGGATAATTGGTTAGCTGTTCGTATTTCTAGTACTGGAAAACATCAAACTGCTATCACTGCTTCTGGTGATATTTATGTTTCTAATAATTACGGCACAATTAGAATTCCTACTTATAATATCGGTGAATCAACGACAAATATGGTTGCGATTTCATTTACTGGTATGCACCAAACGGTGAGTAATGGACAAGAAATTTTTATTTCCGATGATTATGGCCAAAATTGGAGAAGCACTTTTGATTCAGGTACATCCAAAATTTTTGTTTCTATTTCACTAAATGGTCAATACCAAACACTTGTATCTAGTGGCGATAATGTTTATACATCAAGTGATTTTGGTCGTAATTGGACTCCTGCTCTTATTGAAAGTGAAATATATTATTCGGTACAGGCTTTCCCAACTGCTAGTATAGCCGTTTCATATAATGGTCTATATCAAACTATTGCTACTGAAAATATCTATATTTCGAATGATTATGGTAAAACCTGGAAAAATACCACCATCGATGATTTTGAAGATAGAAATTGGTATTCCGTTGCTATGTCATCTGATGGATTATACCAAACGGCTTTAGAATCGGGAGGTGATATCTATATTTCTCAAGATTATGGTAATACTTGGTCATATGTGTCCGACCCAGTTGTTGTAAATAAGAATTGGGTATCAGTATCCATATCTGCTACTGGTCAATATCAAACAGCTCTTGAACAAGATGGTAGTATTTATACCTCTATTGATTATGGATATAGTTGGAGCATAGTCGATGACCCTGCTCTTCAAAATAAAAAATGGCAATATGTTTCGGTTTCTTCCGATGCATTATACCAATGTGCAGTCGAATATGGTGGTCATATTTATACTTCACAAGTATTAGCACAAGAAATCAATCCTGATGCACAACATTGTGTTTGTGAAGATGACTAAGTAATTTTGTAAATATATTATCTATTCTTGAAAAAATAATATATTTCGGGTTTAGCTAATATAATATGTTTGAATATATTATATTATGCCTTATCGTACCAGAAAAGTTCGTGGTAAAAATTGTTATAAAGTTTATATCAAAGGTTCTCGAAAAACCCTTCGAGCAAAACGAAATAAAGGTGTTTTTGCTTCCTGTACTTCCAAAGAAAACGCTATCAAGCAAATGAGACTTTTACGTGCTCTTAAATTCAACAAAAAATTTATTTCTTATTCTTCACGTAAAAGAAGAACTATGAAAAAACATTAACGATTCCTCTTATCGACTAGACTTATCGAGTAGTCTTATCGACTAGACTTATCGAGTAGTCTTACAACTACAAATATTATTATTTACACTATTTGGTAAGCAATCGCACGCCAACGTTGATATCGATTCCGTTGTTTTTTTCACATATTTACGCACTGGTCTCGGAGTAAAATAAAAATCACCTAATGGTACTCGATTAGGTCTTTCATCCGTACCACTACATACTATAAACGAAGGACATTCCGATATTTTTTTTTCAATTCCAAATATTAAATTATATCCAGATGGTACTAACTGTGTGGTTAAGGTAGTGGTATTTTCGATAGTATTTGCTATTTTATATTGTTTAAAATCTATATAATCTTGATTCGTAAATATCGCATCAAGTTTATTCATTTTTAATATAGTTCCTATTCTTTTATGTTTTAATAAATCACTCTGTGACATATTTCTATATACTTTCTATATATTTTTTCGTAAGGCTAAAAGAGAATCCACCAAAAAGTATTCCTATTAGAGAACCTACCAATATTTGTGATATGGTATGTCTTCGATATTTCCATCTCTGATAACCTGTTAAAATTGCTATGCATAATTCTATTATAAACGAATATATCGAATGCTTTACTAAATATAGATATGTTAATGCAAAAAATACTGATTGTGTGTGTCCTGATGGCATTCCATATTTATTCATTTCCGTATTATATTGACTATCTTCATCATCAAATAATGTTATTCCATTTGTTGGCCTAGGATCTTTAATTGTCATTTTTAGAAGTGTATTCAAAATACTATTTATACCAGTAAATACTAAATAACCCGATAAATATTTGTGTTGCTTCAATAAACTTATAAAACCAATGACAAAATTTATACTTGGACCATAATATCCTATTTTATCTATGATTTTTTCCATTATATAATATCTTATTATTTGTTTCCGCCTATGGGTTTTTGTTGATATAATTGTTCACATATTAATGAAAATGACCAATTTGAACCGTTCAAATTTACTATGTCTCCCCTATCACTTACCAATTTCACTTTCATTCTACTCAAATTCACTGGCCCAAAATATGTGCGTTCTTGATTCTGTAATGTACCACCATAATCCACATATACAGAACCGTTATCCAAACCCGCAATCTTCATCGGTATATATGCAAACACATCTTGTACAAAAGGCCCTGAACCATAACTTTTTGCACTTACATCTGCCGCATTACTTATAACGGAACTCTGTCTTTTTGCATTTGCATTTTCGGTTATTGCACGTATTTGATTTTGTGTTAAATTATTATTTGCATTTTCATCTGGAGTTAAATCGTATACTAATAAATTGGTTACAGGATCACACGATAATTTGCTACGATTTGCATACGAAGGTAGTGAAATATCACTGTTATTTGATGCTACTGTTACCAAACCATCATTCAAATGATTTTGATTATAATCATCTAAACATATCAAAAAATAATTATACAAATTTACACTAACCGTTGTATCTCCCGATAATTGTATTATGCTGCCTCGTGTTCCGCGTAATGATAAATTATATGTTGTACTATCATGAAATCCTATCAACCAACCGATTGTTGTATCCCACGTTGTGTTTTTTACACTTTTTACACCTGTATAACATTTCATAAAACTCGTCTGATCATAAAACACCAAATTATAATCGGTTGAATAATAATATTTATTTATATTGATTCTTAATTTTGTATATTCATTATTATTCGATTTTACAACACTTATACTTGAACCATATGTCAATTCATTATTTGCTAATACCGTATTAATTGCCTTTATTAAATTATCTCTAGTATATTTTATTGGGGTAATTCCGTCTGATTCAGTGGCAGGTATCTTGAATTGTATATCATTCTCTCCTTTCAATGCAGTAACTCCATATTCATATGGCTTTATATAAAATATATTATCTGAATTATCCGTAAATTGAATACTATTAATTAATACTGCAGATGTTGCTACAAGTTTAGTGTAAGATGTTGTTGTTGTTGGTATTGTACTTAATTCTATACCGCCTAATGCACCATATGCTGAAGACAAATATTCTGATGCTATATGTAAATTATAATACCACGTTGACTGATCATAATCGGTCGTTGTTATATCATACGTTGCATCATAAAATCCTATTTTATATTCGGTTTGTGTCAATGTCTTTTTGATAACGATTGTCAAAGTACAATCCAATTTATTTGTTACTTCATTCGGTGTTATTGTTATATTTGACCCTAAAAATAATTTTTTCCATCACTATCTGTATAATTCGAAAATAAATTATTTATGCCTCTCTCTATATCCTGATATTTATAAAGGATTCCAGTCGGATGTCTCGTATATAATCCATCAGTCAATATTTTAAATGTTCCCGCATTCTGATTACCATAATTTTTTAAACTTGGACTTGCTATCAATAAATAACTACTATCTATTGTATATTGAGTGTTTTCATCAAATGATGAATGAAATACATAACCACTTCCAGATAAATCAAAATATTCATATGCGTAACTACCCGTTAAATCAGCCAAATTTACTGTCGTTGTACCATCCGTTGTTGATACGAATTCTGATATAAATGAACTCATAAAATCAGGTATTTCCAAATACATATCATAATAGGAATATGTTATATTATCGGTTGCGTTATAATAATTATATAAATTTTCGGTATCATTATCTGAAAAATCATAAATAATATTTTCCGAAATATCTTTTAAACTGCTTCCTTCTAGCGTAAATGCACTCGCTAAATTCAAATAGAATGTTGTATTTGGTAAATTATATGAAAAATCTGATATATGTCTTACTATTTCATCATCTTTATCAAAAAATGTATATGTATTATCATTTGTATCTTGAAACGTATATGTGCCGTTTGATACATCCACATATGTATATGTATTTCCGTTTTCATCACTTAATGTATTATTAGCAGTTAAATTCATTTTGCCGTGTAAATAATCCCCTGACAGATCTAACATTGTTGTCAATAGACCTCCTTTTATATCCAAATAATACATATCCTGTGTGAAAGTTCTATTTAAATCCACATGTAATTTAAATATAGAATCGGTATCTATATACCCCTTCATATAAGTCGTATTAAAATCACCCAAGGTGTTTTTCGGATTTTTAGTAATTGTATTACCATTTTCAGTTATAATTGCCGTATTTATTGCACTAATATAATCTGCTAATGTATAACCTGCAGTTGAATTATTTAATGTTATTTTGTAGTCATTTTCACTGACATCATAGTTGTCTTTAATGCATTTTAAATATATATATGGATTATTCGTAATTACATATTTACCACTTTGTTGGTCTATAATGGTTGTTTCTGATATTATGTTGTTTATTTCATTACTTAATGATGTAAAACGAAAACAAGAGGTGGTTCCTGTCCAAGTTTTATTATATGACGCGGATGTAATTTCATGTGGAAATATAATTAATGTCTTGGAATTTTCTATATTATTCGTAGTATACCTATTGAATTTTATTTTTAATTTATAAAATGAATTACCATATCCATTTAATGATGAATCAATTATATCTACTCTTGTTATTTGCGATTCCGTTAAATAGGCATTATTCGATAATTGATAATTTAAATCATCTACCAACATATTTCTTGTCACAATACCCGATATGGATAATGTTATATTGAATGATAAATCTTCTACGGATGTTCCAGATACATATTCATCTGGCCCGATGTATTTTATAATAGTAAAATAATTATTCGTTTCATCTATATAATATGCACCAGTTAATAAATCCGTTGTCGCATCTACTGTATTAGTAGTTAATGACAAATTTGGGTATGAATATAAAACATCTGGATAATATTGATTATAATTATATCCTAAAAATCCTGGTATTGTTTGATATCGGGTATTATAAGTTGGGTCATTCACGGTTGCATATGTTATTGGATATGACCAACTAGGGAAATATAAATAATAACTATTCTCATCATAATGCTTCTTTATGTCTATCGATATCGTCGATATTGCATTATCTGGATTATAATCTATTCGTGTTTCACCAAAACTTATATCCGTATATGTCGTTTTTAAATTCTGTACTTTCACATTTAATGCCGTTATTATTGTTGATGCGGTATAGTTACCTGGTGGTATATCTATCTTAAAATCAAAATTACCATCATTTATACCAGGGGCGTTTCCTTTTAAAAAGAAAAAGTTAGAACCATAATTTGTACTTACTGTGTACCAAGTACGTGGTACCTGTATCGAGTATAACTTTAATGATACTACATCTCTCAATGGCTCTGATAAATTAAAAGTGAATTCTGTTGATAATGTAGTTTTATCGTCACGATATTGACTATCTATACTTATAATCCGTTTTATGGTTTGATTTAATGTTGGATTTAACTTATCGGGTGTAACTGTTAATGATTTTGTAAATCCTATGCTGCTCGGTCTTACACTTGATTTTGTTATTGTTTCATTAGTTGTTACGGGAGTTTCTTCCATTGGAACTGTCTCACTAGTATTCGCGACTTCATTTGTCGTATCACCTTCTTCAACACCTTCTATTACAGGTGCTTCTTCTGTAAATTCGTTAGTATTATAATCTTCAAATCCTTCTACTTCTAATGGTTCCTCTTCTTCTAAACCAAAAAAATGTTCATATATATCTTTAAAAAATTTGGCTATTTCATTTCCAGATTTGTTTTGCATATTTCGATATCGCTCATATAAAAAAATTATCTTTGCTTCCAATTCTCTATCAGTTGGATTTATTAAATCCAAGATATCAAATAATTCTTTATCTGTATATTTACTTACTTCATATATTTGATTTTCTGTATGGTTCATATTATATTACAATAATAAATTCATTTATATTTTTTATTCACTATTGTTTTTATTTTTGGACAACAATCGTTTTCGGAACATTTCGCTTATAAAATCCACTAAATCTAATCTTTTACTACATCTATACAGTATATCTGTTGGAAATGATTTTAATCCTTGACCACGCTTCATATGTTTATTGCCTTTAAAACATATAATATCAAAAGCCTTCATTATTACTTCTTCTTCCTCCGTCATTTCCTTTCTATCGATTCGATGTTTCCCCTTATAGGCATATCGATTATAATTACCATTATCATAGACCTGATATTTATTTATATGGGCTCGATTTCTTACCATACCTATACCCATTATCTTATTCGTTGAATTATTCATCTCCAATATAAACATTATCGCATCTATCGGTATTTGTACGGTAATCGGTTCGGGGGAACAATATATACATCCTGGATGATTTATACGAGTTCTATATGCCTGATTTTCTGACCACGTTTCATTACTAAATCTCGAAGTTATTAAATAATGGCGTAAATCTTTTTTATATGTTTTTAATTGCGTATTAAATAGTTTTTTTTCACTTAGTATATTCATTTCTTTTTCTTTCCATAATTATATAATAAATTCAATCAATTTTATTATATACCAACAACCTAATGACCATCACAATCCATTTGTTCCAAACATTTATTGCATCCCATTGCTAAAGAACTTAAAAATAGGCAGGTCGCGGACATCATAGAGCAGCATCCTTCACAACCATTTAACGACAATGACCAACATCTTAAGCAATAATGACAAGCACATCTTACATCTTTATTTATTGCACAGCAAACTTTTTTTGTTTCTCTTTCCATTACTTCAATAGTTGTAGGTTCTGGTTCTTTCTTTTCTTGGTGTTTTTCTTCGTGGTGAGCTAAAGATTCGGCTTTCATAATTATACTATATACTGATATAAAATTTTATACAGATTAAATATATAAATGAATAATAATATCAATGATAACAATATAAATGATAATATTAAACCAATGAAGATTGTGAATCTGCAGGGCGGATTAAATTCTTCGTGGTCAATGACAGATAAAGATATAATTTCTAGCCCTGAAGGGGCGGATTTAAATCTTCAAGGGTATAAAATAGATATTGAACTAAATGATATACATAATGATTTTCTTTTTGAAAATATTCATAATATAACTCACGATACGATCATAAATAATGAATTTTTAGAATCCGTAAAACATAATCATTTTATTCAAGATGAAGTTATCAATCATTTAACTATATTCGATAATTCTTTTATTCAACATAACTATATTCATAGTAATAGTCCTCTCACGATGTCCGAAAATAATAGTGATGATGACGAAATTCGTATTATTAAAAACGATAGATTTAAAAACCAAATTGAAAACCATATCAAAAATGATTTAGACTCTTCATTACCTACCATTAGTAAAGTAAATCTTTACAAAAAAAAAGAATACCAAGATGTCGTGAAATCACTTACTAAATATTATGAATATGATAATAAGTATTCTAATAAATTAGATATTTTAATTACCTATATGAAGGGTCAAAAAAATATTTATATACAAGCCAACTCTGTATCTATTAAAAAACATTATGCTCTTATGATTCCTATTATGATTTTATCCGCCTTTTTATCCATTTTTGTTCCTATTTTACAACCCTATTATTGGAGTAGTGGATTCTTTTCGGGTATCAATATTATCATCACCTCATTATTAACCATTTCGAATTTTATGAATTATGATTTAAAGGCCGAAAAATTTCATCAATTAGCGAGTCAATATGATAAACTCGAGTTATCTCTCGAAATGACCAGTGGTAAGCTCATTTTTATTGAAGATGAAACTGAAAAAAATGAATTGGTTTTAAATAAATTAAAAGAAGTAGAATTCAAATTAAATGAACTGAAAGAAGCTTATAATGTATTCATTCCTTCTATCATCAAAAATATGTTTCCTATTATTTGTAATATCAATATCTTTTCCCTTATTAAAAAAATGGAACTCCATAAACGTGATTTAATTCATAAATTCAAAGATGTCAAAAACGAAATTCGTTATATCTTATATAAATGGAAAAATAATGAAACATCCACGATTGACCAGCAAAAAGATAAAAACCGTCTTTTATTTTTATATGATATTAAAGAAAAAATCAAAACTGAATTAGGGCAATGTAAAGATATATATGATTACATCGATAAACTATTTACCAAAGAAATTAAAAACTCACTGCACTTCAATCATTTTTTTATGTTCTGCTGGACACACCACAATACTAATAATCATATAAAAAAAGAAGATATGCATCCCATTATTATCAAGTATTTTGATTTTATTTTTGAGGCATAATCGTCGGTACTATTTTCCAATACCACGGCATATCATACACTAACTTTATAGATTCGTTTTTAGATACCCGTTCTTCTATCATTTGTGCTATTGGATTTATCGTATTCAATTGTAATAATATTATTATTCTTTTATGCTTCGTATCATTTCGTAATGGTATTTCTATAATTCGTTGTATATATCCTATCTTTAGTTTTTGAAATACTTTAAATATATAATCTTTTTTCACGGTTTCTTCAATTCGGGGAATACATAATGATGTTATATTATTCATTTTAACTATTTTGTAACACCATTTCGTATTCTTTATTCTAATTTCAATTTTCTACAAAATATAAAAGAAGCCTTTTATATTTTGCATCTACTACCCAGTATTTTATAAAAATACTTGCTATCTCGGTTAATTTTATGTTAGAGGGATATTTATATTTTTCTAGTTTTGATTATATAAAAAAATGTTATGACTATATTTATCATTATTTATCAACATCAGATAAACTGTACTAAATAATATCAAGCCATAAAACTCTCAATTTAGATATGGGGCTGTTCCGAGATATTCTTAATATAGCAAACCCTTTAAGTGTTTTACAACGTTTTATATATTGTTCGTTGGTTTTATAAATATAATAAATCATCTATTTGTAAAGATTGTATTAATAATTAAATGGATTTAAATGAATTTATCGAAGATACTGATGAAAACATTGAAGGTGATTTAGATGATTCTTGGATTCACGAAACTGAAAAACTCGAAAAGATTCAACAAAACTATATTCGAGAACCTATGGAATTTATTGATACCTTTTTTATTTATATCAATTCCAATTCGTATATCGAAAAAATTCTATCCGAAAAACACCCATTGGTTTTATTGGCGGATGGTAAGACCAATGTTCTCAAAAAAGAATATATCTTACAACTTATCCAATCCAAAAAAATCAAAACCAACCATTCCAAATATAAATTCATCGATATGATCACTTTTAATGTGGATTTAGAACCTGAACATATTCAAAGTTATTCGAAAAACGACAACATTTCTGAAAATTCTAAAAAATTCTTTAATGTTCTCCCTATCATTGATGATGTTCTCGTTTCTCCTTCTATTTTTGTTTTTCACGGTATCAATTCTATCTTCTTTATTTTTCAAGAAAAAGAATTCGATGTTTCTCAATTACAACCCAAATCTATTCTTAAAAACGTTTCAGGTTCTCAACATAAAACCACTAAAAAGGTCAAGATTATGATCGGTGGTATCGACATCAGTGCAAATGCTATTAAAAAAAATAGGATTACGCATAAACGTTTCACTAGAAAATATATTTAGACATTTTTTATATCACATATATATATAGAATGGATTCTGTTGTCAATCGTATTTCACCTATTAACCGCATCTCACCCAAAATATCTTTACATTCCAAATCATCCAAATCACCCAAATCATCCAAATCACCCAAATCATCCAAATCACCCAAATCATCCAAATCACCCAAATCTAAAAGAAGAAGAACAACGAAAAGACTTACGGTAAAGCCAAACAAAAGTGTTAAGAATAATCAAAAATGGCAAGACCATCTTACTTGGTGTGCTAACGAATTCGGAATCACTAAAAAACAAGCAGCAACTGACCCCAAGTGTAGAAACATCTATTATTCTAATCAAAAATAAAATTATATCATTTTACCTTTCATAAATGCTATAATAAAACATATATAAACATTGGTTCATATATGTTATACACCCCTTGTAAAATGATTTTAGACCTCGAATCTTTCCCGGTTCTCGAGAACCTTGATACTTATTATCATAATTATTATCGAGAACAAATCTGTTTATTCTATTTTAATTTAACTCGTAAAAGTTGTCCCTCTGAAATACAAAAACTATCTACCACATTGGCTGAATTATTATCTTCTATCAAATCTCGAATCAAATCTCAGGGAACCAAAGAATACTTACCCTATTTGATACTTTTATATAAAATGATTGGAGAAACCCGTGATGCTTTTCACGGTAAGGGAGAACACGACCTCACTTATATGATGATTCATACCTGGTATAAATCCTACCCTATTTTTGCAATCTATGCTCTTCATAAATTATTTTTTTCTTTTGGTTCTTGGCGTGATATGAAATATTTTTGTGATTATGTTCGTATTCATTCGCCTTATGGTATCAATGATTCTTTGATTACCACGGCAGTTGAACTTATGAATAGCACGTTAAAACAAGACCTCGATTTATATCAAAATGTTCTCAGTAAATATATAAATGTTTCCAATTTTCGAGAACATTTATCAAATGTTTCCAAATGGATTCCTCGTGAAAATAAAAAGTTCGATTGGTTAAATGAAAAATTAGTCATTCATTGGTTCTCGACATATCACAAGAATATGCTCACCTCTTTTACGGATTATGAAGGTTACTATCTCGCTCTCGATAAATCCAAAATGTTATATCGTAAGATGGTTGCTTCTTTGAATAAAGTAATTGATACTACTGAAATTAAACTATGTTCTCGAAATTGGGGTTCTATCAAACCAAATAATATTCCACAAATATGTATGAATCTCAATCAATACCGCTTTTTATCTTGTGGAGTTACCGATGATAATCTCGAAAATAAAACTCATAAAGTGTCATCGAATGAATTAATGCAATGTTCTCGAAATATGAAAAAACATTTCGATGAAACCTTTTTCATTGGAGATGAATATGGGGGTGAATATGATGAAAATCGAGAACATTCTACCTATATTCCTCATTTTGGACAATTCATTCATTTTGTTAAAAACGCCTATCGTATTTTATATTCCACTTCCTTATCTCCATCCATAAAAGAATTACAAATTGAAGTCTTAAATAATCAATGGAGTAAAATGTCACAAACAATTGGTAATAAAAGACTCTATCATTTTATTCCATTCATCGATATGTCCTTTCATATGCAGTCACAAACAGATTCCTTCTATAGTGCTATTGGTTTAGCTATTCTTATCGCCGAAAGAAGCTCCTGGGGGAAACGTATTATGGTCATTGATCAACGACCTTCTTGGATTAATTTGGAATTATGCACCAATTTTTATTCTATCATTTCTACATTCGATCATTTAACAAAATCTTATCGTTATACTTCTTCCAATGTTCTCGAATCTTTCGAATTATTGATTCATTCTTTCGTCCAAACCAAATCCTCTTCTTATGATGTACGTAATAGTAATATTGTCATTATTAACGGTAATAAATGGAAGCAAAATACAGTTGCATCAATAAACGAATTGTTCTTAAAAAACAATTTACCTTGTTCTCGAATTATTCTTTTGAATATGTCACAAACACCTATTCGTACATTACCCATCGAATTCAATCAACCTAATTTCTTCATTATCTCTGGGCTTTCCGCTGGATTAATCAAATATTTATATTTATTATCAAATCATACTATCCATAATTCTTTTGAATTCATTCGCGAAATTTTAAATCAATCACACTATCAAGATTTGGAAAAATATATATCCAATCTTTCGTAGAAATATATCTTATTATTTTATACATACAACTTATAAAATGAATAAAATAACTAAAGCCGATAAAATTAAATTATTAAGTCAAGGTTCTTATGGATGTGTATTTCATCCTGGTTCCACCTGTCGAGGTAATATCGAATCCAATAAATATGTTCGTAAAATACAGGCTGATAATGATAATAATCAAAAAGAAATTGAATTCGGAAAAAGAATTAAAAAAATGAAACATTTTAAAGACCATTTCGCACCCATTATTGATTCTTGTCCCGTTTCTATTGGTAACATTGCCGACGATGAAATAAAAAAATGTGATGTTGTAAATAATACCAATATTAAATATGTTTCTAATAAAATTTCTTTTGTTGGTAACAAAACACTAGGTGATTATTTAATAGAACTATATGAAATTTCTCCCAAAACTTTCTTTAAAATGATTTTTCAAACTCATATTGATTTACTCGTTAGCGTTCGTATGTTATCCGATGCAAATATCATTCATATGGATTTGAAAGAAAACAATATTATGATGAATTCTAAAAATAAATCTATTATTATTGACTTTGGTTTATCTATTGATATATCTCAAATTAAAACCAATGATGACTTAAAAAAAACCTTTTGGATTTTTGAAGATTATTCACCTTGGTGTTTTGATATCAATACTATCAATTCTATTACTCAATCTAAAAATATCATAATAGATTCAACCTATGCTACCGAAAATGATATCAACCTTTCTTGTAAACAATTCATCGATAATAGTGAATTATTACATTTGAAATTTGGTGATAATCCTGTTTTTAATGAAAAAGATTTGGACGACTTCAAAACAAATCTAGTAAATTTTATGAAACCTTTTATCAATCAATCCTGGAAATCCGTGATTGATGCTTTATTGAAATTCTCTCATACTTGGGATGTTTATGCTTTATCATATATCTATTTATCTATTATTAAAAATTCTATGGTATATAAAATAGATAATCCGTTTATTCATTCTTATGTTAGGTTCTTGAAACAAAATATTTTATCTACCCCCGATAAACGCTTCGATGCTATTACTATGAAAAAAGAATTATTAAAAATATCTCAGAATATTAATAAATCTGATATCAATAAAATTCACGATACCATTCACGTACAATCTTCTGATAAAGGATTTTTTGAATTAATTCGACAAAAACACGCCGAACATACTTTACATTTACTAAAAAAAGAAAACAAAATTTATAACAACATTTAATTTTATTTTACTTACAACAAATGATGGACTTTAGAATTTGTAAATCTTCAATGGCTTATACTTTACTATACCAATTTGGTTTTTCACGTTTCTTCCAAGATGCTATCCTTTGCTTTTCTGCGGTTTGATAATATTTTCTATATGATTCTATCGGGTCTATCGTTTTACATTCTATCGGCATTGCTAACGCAAAAGGCGTTAATCCTTGTTGGGGAAATTTATCTGCGGTAGGTGCATATTTTCGTAGATATTTCGCTACTACATATGATTTATGCATCTTTTCTATAGGATGGTCATAACGATACTTCCATTCATTATGCATCGCTTCTACCAAATCCAATGTCCATAAATAATTTTCTAATGATGTTCGCATCCATATTGTTACTGGATGATTCTTATGTGCTATCTTATATAATTTTATTTCGTTTTTTATTTCGTTATCGGGGTCGATGATTTGTATCGTGGTACATAACATTTGCACTGCTTCTAATAATATTTTTGATACGTGTTTATCAAACATATATTCCGCACATTCTTGGAAATTCAAGGATAAGATAAATAAATTCATTTTTAATTGATTTGGTTTTGTTTTGTTTTTGGTTTTTGATTACTTTATGATATAAGTAATTTTACGAATCAATTTTTTCATCAGTAAAAAAAGTTTTTATTTTACTTCTTAGAATAAAAACTCACCTATAGTTTTCAATACATTTAATTCATTCCTTTCATCGATCGATTCTTTTTCGATTTTTTCTTCTTTTACATCTTGGTATAACCATCCATTCTTTGCTATGTATTGTAAATATGGTAATATATCTAATGATAAATCCATTTCATTCCTTTCTTCGTCCGTAAAATAATAAGATGTGTTCGTTTTTTCATTCAAATATAATTGAACGATATATATGATATTATTTTTGACCCTTCGTTCATTATCACTTTTTTCATATTTTTCAAATATTTTTTCTCGAAAAGATTCTTCTTTCATCGACTTGATAAATTGTTGATAATCATATGACCCTATCGTTTTTATATTTACCTGCTTATCTATATATTCCTGAAATGTTTCCTGTAAATATACTGGTGCCTGTTTTAAACCTTGGTTGTTTGGAAAATGTTCCACTAATTTCATATAATATTTCAATATGATATGCTGTTTCTGAAAAATTTCATTCCATACTTGTTGTTCATCTTTATGTTTTATTAAGTTTGCCATATATCCAACTTCTTCTTCTGGATATGAATATATCTTTCTACAATATTCGGAATAACAATGTGTTACCAAATATCTTTTGATAAAATACATATAGTCTTCAGTTACATGGTGAAACATTTTTATAAGCGAATTGTCAAATAATTACTTTCTTTATTTTTATAAAGTAATCATTCAATTTTTTACATTCCAAATACTATGTAAAATTATGAGGTTTGAATATATTCCCCATTTTGATAATAATTATAAGTCGGTCTATATCCTGTTGTGTTTGTTTTACTGAAAATTTCAACTCTATGATTCGGATACTGTAGTGATTGGTTGATAGCTTCTTCCTTGGATAAAAATACAATCATATACTTCCCAATCACTTCCATAAAGAAATCCCTTTTATATTTGTATTTACATATAATGTTATGAATGTCAGAATGTTGAATGGTTGGAAATAAAAAATACATTCTATACGAATTTATTTTTTACATAATTGGAATAATCGATTCTTATATGTTTTTTTAAATTTTATCACTAATTCTTCCTTCTTTATTTCTATCTCATTCTGTTTTAATAATTGTATTTCTTCCATAATAATTGTTTTATGGTCATCGGTCTGACAATACTCATCATATGCTTTTGCTGGTGGTATTTTACTATTTTCATTTATTAGTTTTCTTATATGTTCATTCATACTTTGTAATATTTTACTAGAAAATCCGATATATTCTTTTCGTTCTTTTTCTTTTTTATTAGCGATCGATGGTTTTTTGCGAAAATAATACCGAGCACTTTTATACATCTTATCTTTTATATCTCCGATAAAACCTTTTTCTATTAATATCGTGATCTCTTTTTCTATCAGGGGATGTATATCTATTCTATTTGACCATTCTTCCCACCCATCTTTAAACGCGTGTCTATCATCATATTGATGTATTTTGGCGAATTCATATAATACTTCATTAAATTCATCCGAAAAGGTATATCGAAAGATTGGTTTTATAAGATGTATGGGTTCTGCTTCCATTTTTATTACGGATATTGTTATTATTATGTTTTATTTGGGTTTATTCGGTTTATCTACGCATAAATCGTTAAAAAGTAATTCAATTTTTTACTTATATGGGTCGATTCCATTCTGTCTCAATATATCCACTAAGTAATTGATTTTAATGGGGTCAAAACCCACACCTGCTTCTGGCATTCCATAAATATATAAATAACAATTGAACACGGTCGCCAATTTGAACCTTTTGGTAATCGAGATTTGTCCGCTTGCACTCGCCACCACCTTCTTATTGATACCCGATTCACAATCGGCCAATAATTTTTGTAATCCAGCTTTATCATAAGTCAATGCAATATTTGACCCATAAATAGCATAGGAGTTAATAGCTCCTTGTAATGCTTCCTGTGCTATTTTTAATAATACTATCAAACGTTCATCCTTCGATTTATATAATATATTTGTTACTTGTGTATATAAGGTTACGTATTTATCATAATCATTTGGAATACTTTCATAATTCTTATTCGCCATATTTAAACCATATAGTTGTTCAATCATATTCAAAAAATTATAATTCGCCGTATCAATCAAGGCTAGTTCTCCACTACCCGCGCCAGTTCCTGCAGTAGCGGTTCCTAATACTGGATTATATAATGGGCGACTATAATTGGTAGTTACCACCGCGTTAATAAAAAAATTTCTAGCAGTCATACTCATTTTTATTCGAGGGAAGTTATCTATAGTATTTGTTTGGATATTTTTTCTATATTTAGTTCAGAAAGGAGAACATTGTTATCATTTTACGTTTTCCATTTACATTTGTATCTATGCTAATACCAGATTTTTGTATGATTTTTGTTATCTCGGTATCTATCGTATAACCATTTTGTATCAGATATGATAAAATAGAGGGTATGTCTTCTGCTGTCATAAAACTATCGGGGGTTTTTATTCCATTCGAAGCGACGGGATATCGCATCAATACATACATACAATTATATGGATTCGTTTGAAAGGGAGAACTTATTTGAAAGGGTGATAATTTGGGAGAACTTATGGTCGCCACCATTTGTGCTATGGGACCAGATGGTATCCCGCTGAATGTTATTATATTTTGATATGTTTGATAATATGTATTCAAATATGGTTCTAAATACATTGTTATGGTGGTGGAGCTTTTGAACGGACTTTCCATTTCGGTTGGTATATTGTAACCCTAAAAAATAAATATGCGATAATTTATTATTTCATACTTTACACATTTCATAACTTATGAAAATGTGTAAAGAGTAAATGTCAGAAACTACGATTGATAATCATCGGCTTTTCCTTTCTCGCTTTGAATGCATCGATTAAATAATCATATATTTCTAAATATGTTCTATCATCATTATACGTACGACACGTATATAGGTCTAATGCTATATAGTCTCGTTCAGGAAATGTATGGATGGATATATGTGATTCCGATAATAGATATAACAGCGTTAAACCTTCGGGATGAAATTTGTATTCTACTTTTTCTAATATAGAAAAGTCGTTGTGCTTACAAATTGTATCTAGTAAGGTTTTGATTCCTTCTAAATCGTGGAGTAAGCTTTTGTTACGTATGCCTTTGATATCACATATCATATGTTTTCCCGATATTTGGGTTTCGGCGAACATTATATAAATTTTAACAATATTTTAATTATACTTATTTCACTTATACGCCATTGATGATTTCATTCGCTGTGCTGATTGAAATCTTCAAATAAGTTACCATTCATAATTTCACACATAGTTCCTTATTCTATCCTGTGTGTTGTACGTCTAGTATAAAAGTCATCGACACTGCGGAATTTCCTTATAATGTCGACGACGTAACCTTTATTGCTATATTATTATACCCATTCTGATAATATGGTTCCGTTGCAAATTGTATCGTATTGGGTGTTATTCCATCATTCGTCAAAATCAATTTACTATCCACCATAGTTGCTCCTCCTACTTGTGGATTTACAGCTATTCCACGCAGTCCTCCAAATGTTCCTGAAAATATTTGTGTACTTCCTGTTACTGCATACCACGTTATTCCATCTGATGAATATGCAATTGTATTATTTGCATCTCCTCCCGCCACCCATCTTGTTCCGTTCCACGCTAATACATAACAACGTGTGTTAAATATACTTACTCCAACACCTGTCCAACTCGTTCCTGTTGTTGAATAGGCTATCGTGTTTCCTCCTTGACCACCTGCTACAAATGTTATTCCATTCCACGCTACTCCATATCCTGCCGTTGTAAATATACTCGTTCCTAATCCTGTCCAGGTTGTTCCATTCGTTGAAGTTGCGATTGAATTTACTCCCTGTCCTACAGCAACCCATATTCTTCCATTCCACGTCACTCCGATTCCTTTACTTGTAAATATGCTCGTTCCTAATCCTGTCCACGTTATTCCATCGGTTGAAGTTGCGATTGAATTTCCTCCTTCTCCTGTTGCTACCCACATTGAACCATTCCAACCTATACCAGTTCCACTTGTGGTAAATACGCTACTTCCTAATCCTGACCACGTTATTCCATCATACGAATATGCTAATGTATTTCCTCCTTCTCCTCCTGCTATCCACATGGTTCCGTTCCAAGCGAATCCTCCTATTGGTATCGACGTAAATATTGTCGTTCCTAATCCTGTCCAGGTAGTTCCATTATACGAATAGGCTAATGAATTTCCTCCTGTTCCTCCTGCTACTAATAACTTTCCATTCCAACTTACAACACCTCCTAAATTGAATATCGTTGAACCCAATCCTGTCCATTTTATTCCATCTCGTGAATATGCTATGCTATTTGTTCCTGCTCCTACCGCCACCATTAATTGATTTATTCGTATATTTTGATATCTATTATTACAAGCTACATCCCAACCATACGTTGTCATTACTGTTGCTTGACCAGTCCAATTTATTCCATTACTTGAATAAGCTATTGTATTTCCTCCATTTCCTCCCGCCACCCATCTCGTTCCATTCCACGATACTCCATTACAACTTGTTGTAAATATACTCGTACCTATTCCTGTCCAAGTTATTCCATCATATGAATAGGCTATCGTATTTGCTCCTTGTCCTCCTGCTACCCACATCGAACCATTCCACTCTGCATGATAACCCAATGTATTAAATATGTTAGTTCCTAACCCTATCCAATTTATTCCATTATATGAATATGCCAATGTATTTCCACTTGTACCTCCACTGTACCCCGCGGCTACCCATATAGTTCCATTATATGTTGCTCCCATTCCATATTGTGTAAATATGTTTTTTCCTAATCCTGTCCAATTGATGCCATTATAAGAATATGCCATTGTATGTGTAGCTCCATTACCTAATGCTATTATCATATTACTACTACTACCTACTCCATATACCGATGCCGATATTACACTTGTTCCTACTCCTGTCCAAGATAATCCATCTTTCGAATAGGCTATTGTGTTTCCTCCTCCTTCTCCTCCTACTACCCATACTGAACCATTATATGTTATTTTTCTTGCACGTGAAGGAAATATACTTGTACTTCCAGTTATACCTGACCAATTTATTCCATTATACGAATAAGCTAATCTATTTCCTCCTTCTCCTGCTGCTACCCATTTTGTTCCATCCCAATCTACCCCATAACAATCGATACTAAATGTGGCTGTTCCCAATCCTGTCCATGTTATTCCATCACTCGAATACGCCATTGAATTTATTCCTCTTCCTCCTGCTACCATTCTAGTTGCGGGTATCGTTATACTATGTTCTAAACTGGCGTTGTCGGCTACTCCCATTCCATATTGACTGAACATCGTATTACCTAGAGATACAAAATTCATTCCATCATCCGAATATACTAGTGTAGCTGTTCCGTCAGTTGCAGCTACCCAACGTCGGCCAGTCCAACAAATATGTGTCACTACCGTTGTATATACTGGCGAACCTAATCCTGTCCATTTTATTCCATCGTATGAATAAGCAAATGTATTTGTTCCTGACCCTCCCGCTAACCACATATTACCATTCCACGCAATTGTTCTACAAACTACTGTAAACACAGTTGTTCCTAGTCCTGTCCAAGTTATTCCATTATATGAATACGCTAACGTATTTCCTCCTTGACCTCCTGCCACCCACATTAAACCGTTCCATTCAATACCCCAACCTGAATTACTAAACAAAGATAGATCTGTTACTCCGGTCCAAGTTGTTCCATTATATGAATAGGCCAATGAATTTCCAGTTACTCCTGCTGCTAGCCACATATTACCGTTCCATCTTATTGTTCTTACTGTTGCTGTAATTCCAGGTGAACCTGCGGATATCCAATTTATTCCGTTGTATGAATATCCAAAAGTATTTCCTCCGCTACCTCCTGAAACCCACATTGTTCCATTCCACGCTACTGTCAAGGTAAGCGTATGTACTACTGTTCCCACGCCTGTCCACGTTATTCCATCATATGAATATGCAAATGAATTTCCGCCTTGTCCGCCAGTTACCCACATCAATCCATTCCATTGTGGTTTCTGTGAACTCGTTGTAAATATGGTATTACCTAATCCCACCCACGTTAAACCTCCATCTATTGAATAGGCTAATGTATTTGTTGTGCTATTTCCTCCACCCGCTATCAGCATCGAATATCTGTTTTGACCAAATGTTATCACCGTATCTCCATTATTCGAAACACCATCTATATCTACCGTTATATTACTTTCATATATCGACCTTTTTGTATCATAATTTATTGATGTTATTTTCTTCGTTAGATTTGTCGGATTTATGGTTACTACACTTGATTTATTCGTAAGGAAACTACCTAAATCTTTTGTTTCTCCATTTATATTTGCCTTATAATTAAAACTCGACATCGTATATTATTATATTATATTAATAGAATAATATAGAGCAATATTTTTTATTTTTCTTTGCGTATTTACACATTTATCGATTCATCCTCATATCCATTGATAAAACTCAATACCACTTATGATTCTTCATTGGTTTATAATGTGATACCTATATTTATACCTATATTGGTGTAACCTGGTTGATAATATCCTTCTGTTATAAATTGTACTGTATTATTATTCGATACACCATCATCTACCATTAAAGATATTTTATTATCCACCAACGTTCCTCCTAACTCGGGGTTTCCTCCTACTCCATATCCCGCCGTTGTAAATATACTCGTACTTCCTAATGCTCCATACCACGTTATTCCATCTTTTGAATACGCTATTCTATTGGTTGTTCCGCTTCCTACTGCCACAAACATTGTTCCATTCCATATTACACCATTTCCTCCACTCGTAAATATACTCGTACCTATTCCTGTCCAAGTTGTTCCATCAGTTGAATACGCTATTGTATTCGTTGTTCCTTCTCCTACCGCCACAAACCTGGTTCCATTCCAAGCTATACCATTACCGCGTGTGCTAAAAATACTCGTTCCTACTACTGTCCAACTTGTTCCATCGGTGGAAGTTGCTATTGTATTTCCGCCGCTTCCTACTACTACCCACGTTGTTCCATTACACGCAACACTTTCTCCAGCGGTTGTAAAAATACTTGTTCCTAGTCCTATCCATGTTGTTCCATCTAATGAATACGCTATCGTATTGGTTGTTCCTTCTCCTACTGCTATAAACCTACTTCCATTCCAACCTATGCTATAACAAGCCGTTGTGAATACTGATTTTCCTAATCCGAACCAATTCGTTCCATTTATCGAATAACCCATTGTATTCGTGGTTCCTTGACCTCCTATGACCCACGTGTTTCCATTCCACGCCACTCCATATCCCGCTGTATCAAATACTTGAGAACCTAATCCTACCCAACTTATTCCGTTTCTCGAATAAGCTAATGTATTGCCTCCTTGTCCTCCTGCTATCCATATTCTTCCATTCCAACCCAAATTGTTTCCTTGGGTGGTAAAGATTTGGGTATCCAATCCTCTCCATTTTATTCCATCTTGTGAATATGCTATGGTATTTGTTCCTGCTCCTACCGCTACTGTTAAATGTTTTATATTTATCTTTTTATATGCAGAATTACTCGCTATTCCTTGGCCATTACTTGTTATTATACTTGCACCTAAACCCCTCCAATTTATTCCGTTATACGAATGAGCTAATGTATTTCCGCCAGTACCTGCTGCTACCCACATCAGCCCATTCCACGCTATCGATGTTGCATAATTCGTAATTACATTTGCTCCTGCTCCTGTCCAATTTATTCCATCATATGAATAAGCTAATGTATTTCCTCCTTCACCTCCCGCTATCCACATCAAACCATTCCACACTACTTTATTACATATTGTGGTAAATATACTTGTTCCTAATCCTGTCCAACTTGTTCCGTCATACGAATAAGCTAATGTATTTCCTCCTTGTCCTCCCGCTACCCACATTGTTCCACTACTTCCTATTGCCGATGATAGTGTGGTAAATATACTTGTACTTGTCCCAGTTACGCTCGTCCAAGATGTTCCATTCGTAGAAAATGCTATTTTATTTGTTCCGCTACCTACTGCTACCCACATTGACCCGTTCCACGCTACGTCATAACATATTAATGTAATTATACTCTTTCCAACTCCTGTCCAAGTTGTTCCATTATTCGAATAAGCTAATGTATTTCCTCCTTGTCCTCCCGCTACCCACATCGAACCATTCCAAGCTACTGCAAACCCAAATGTAAATATACTTGACCCCAATCCTGTCCAACTTATTCCATTATACGAATAGGCTATCGAATTTCCTCCTAAACCACCCGCTACCCACATTGTTCCATTCCACTCTGCTTGATAACCCAATGTATTAAATATGTTAGTTCCTAATCCTGTCCAACTTATTCCATCACTTGAGTAGGCTATCGAATTTCCTCCGCTTCCTAATGCTATCATTCTATTTGCTGAAACACTTACACTATGTTCTAAACGATTGTTGTCGGCTATACCAATTGATGACGTAAATGTGGTTATTCCCAATCCTCTCCAAGTTATTCCATTATACGAATAGGCTATCGAATTTCCATTTGACCCTACCGCTATCCACATCGTTCCGTTCCAAACTATGTCGCCTAAACCATACGTTCCTGTGGTAAATATTGTTGTTCCCAATCCTGTCCAAGTTATTCCATTATACGAATAGGCTATCGAATTTCCTCCTGAACCACCTGCTACCCACATTGTTCCATTCCAACCTATTCCATCTGCTCTACTTGTTATTATTGCAGTTCCCAATCCTGTCCAGGTAGTTCCATTTGTCGAATAAGCTAACGTATTTCCTCCCATCCCAACGGCTACCCACATTGTTCCATTCCATTCTACTCCTACACAATGATTTGTAAATACAGTTGTTCCTATGCCTGACCACGTTAACCCATCATATGAATAAGCTATGTTATTTCCGCCAGTACCTGCTGCTAACCACATCGTTCCATTCCATTTCATTCTATATCCTCGAGTTGTAAATACGGTTGTTCCTAGTCCAGTCCAGTTCAAGCCATCATACGAATACGCCAACGAATTTCCTCCATATCCACTTGCTACCCATATAGAACCATTCCACGCCACACATTGAGCCCTTGTTGTAAATATATTTGTACTTCCGCTTACTCCTGACCAATTTATTCCATTATACGAATAAGCTATGGCATTTCCTCCTTCTCCTACTGCTACCCACATCAAACCATTCCACGCCACTCCTACTCCCGAAACAGTAAATATACTGGTTCCTAATCCATTCCAACGAATACCATCAGTTGAAAATGCTATTGTATTTCCTCCTGAACCTACGGCTACCATCATCGTATTCTTTTTTTGACCAAAGGTTATGACCGTATCTCCATTCTTTGATGAACCATCTATATCTAATATTATATTACTCTCATATATCGAACCACTATTATCATATTTTATACTGGTTATTTTTTTCGTGGTACCCGTCGGATTTATATTTATTGTTGTCGTCTTCTTTATTAAATCACCTAAATCTTGATTTTCTCCATTTATAGGTGTAATATAATTTATCGAACTCATTATATATATATTATCACACCTTTTTTCATTTCGACTTTTTTTACTTCTTTACACCGACTAATTTTGAAAATGAGATACTCCACCTCTTGTTCACTGCTTTTCTACCAGTGAAGATATGAAACTGTACCTCATAGGAGGTCATAGGGTTCAAACTATAACTGGTAACTTTGTTGAATTGTTCAACGGTCTCTATTCATTCGTCAGTCTAAATATTCAACTGTGTATAATCAAATTACTACTGATTGATTCATAATTATTATATGATATTGTAGTTATGAATATGGTTTATAATGTGATACTTTTGGAAACATTAAGTGATATATTATTATATCCTGTTTGATAATATTCTTCTGTTATAAACTGTACCGTATCTGGTTTATGAATACCATTATCTATTAATACCAATTTATTATCTACTATATTTATTAGTTTGGGATTTCCAGCAATTTTATCTACTGTGCTTGTAAATATACTACTTCCTATTCCTGTCCAAGTTATTCCATCCGTCGAATAAGCTAATGTATTTGCTCCTCCACCACCTGCTACAAATCTCGTTCCATTCCACGCTACACTCAATCCCGTCGTTGTTAATACGGATATTCCTCTACCTGTCCAAGTTGTTCCATTCGTCGATGTTGCTATTGAATTTACTCCCGTTCCGACAGCCACCCATATATTTCCATTCCACGTTACATCTCTTCCAGTTGTGGTAAATATATTCGTACTTCCCAATACCGCTGTCCAACTGGTTCCATTCGTCGAAGTTGCTATCATATTTCCTCCCGATCCTACCGCTACCCACATTGAACCATTCCACGCCACTCCATAACATACACTACTAAATATACTTATTCCTATTCCTGTCCAAGTTGTTCCGTTTGTTGAATAGGCTAATGTATTTCCGCCTTGTCCTCCTGCTACCCATATATTTCCATTCCACCCTATTGTTCTAACACTCGTTGAAAATACAGTTGTTCCTATTCCTGTCCAGGTTTTTCCATCATTTGATGTTGCTATTGTATTTCCTCCTTGTCCTCCCGCTAACCATATTGAACCATTATGTCTTACTACATAACCATTTGTGGTGAATACGCTTAATCCTTTTCCTGTCCAGCTTAATCCATCTAGCGAATAAGCTATCGTATTTCCTCCCGTTCCTACCGCTACCCACGTTGTTCCATTCCACGCTACTCCGTAACCGTTCGTTGTAAATATTCTTGAACCTAAACCACTCCAACCGATTCCATCTTGTGAATAGGCTATCGTGTTTTTTCCTGCCCCTACTGCTACTGTAAATTGTTTTATATCGATTTTCGGATATTTTCTATTAGTACCTAGTCTTACACACTGATATGCAAACAATGAATTACTTCCTGTTACTCCACTCCAATTTAGACCATCATACGAATAGGCCAACTTATTTCCTCCTGCTCCTCCTGCTACCCATAGTTTTCCATTCCAAGTCACGGTTAGTCCTACTTCAGTAAATGTCTGAGAACCTAATCCTGTCCAAGTTGTTCCGTTATATGAATAGGCTATCGTGTTTGCTCCTCCCCCTACTGCTATCCACATTGTTCCATTCCACGCTACTCCCCTTCCATAATACATTGTATTTGTAAATATACTTGTAGTTGATGGTATTCCTGTCCAAGTTGTTCCGTTATATGAATAGGCTATTGCATTTCCTCCTCCCCCTACTGCTACCCACATTGACCCGTTCCACGCGACATCTGTTCCTAGTGAGGTAAATATTGCCGTACTTGATGGTATTCCTGTCCAAGTAATACCATTATACGAATAAGCTATCGGATTTCCTCCCATCCCAACGGCTACCCACATTGTTCCATTCCACGCGACCGAATACCCGCCATTGCCAGTATTTGTAAACATAGTTTGTCCCAATCCTGTCCAAGTTATTCCGTTATACGAATAGGCTATCGAATTTCCGCTAGTTCCTACTGCAACCCACATTGTTCCATTCCACGCCACACCATTTCCATTAGTTCCAAAAATACTTAGTCCCAGTCCTGTCCAAGTTATTCCGTCATACGAATAGGCTATCGAATTTACATTTCCACCTACCGCTATCCACATCGTTCCGTTCCACGCTACGCCTTTACCAATACTTGAAAATATACTTGTCCCCAGTCCTGTCCAAGTTAGACCATCGTCTCTTGAATATGCCATCATATTTGTGGCGTTTCCTACTCCTATCATCATATTACGGGGTATCGTTATACTATTCTCTAAACGACCGTTATCGGTAACTTTATAACACGAGAACGAGAATGGCGATGTTAGTCTTGTCCATCCTATTCCATTATATGAATATCCTATTTGTGTTCCATTTCCTCCAACTATCCACATTCGACCATTCCACGCTACTGTATATCCTGCCATACCGTAGAATTCTTGGCTTCCCACTCCTGTCCAAGTTAGACCATCATATGAATAGGCTACTGGATTTGAACCGTTTACAGTGTTACTTCCGGTTGCTACCCACATTCGACCATTCCACGCCACTCCTTCACCTTGTCCTGTAAATGTACTTGATCCTAGTCCAGTCCAAGTTAGACCATCATACGAATAAGCCATGATATTTCCACTATTTAAACTATGTCCCACCGCTATCCACATTTGACCATTCCACGCCACTTCTTGTGCAGTCCTGCCTATTATGCTTGATCCTAGTCCCGTCCAGTTTATACCATTATATGAATAAGCTATTGTATTTCCTCCTGCTACATTTGTATATCCCAATGCTACCCACATTGACCCATTCCACGCTACATCGTTTCCCCATTCATTGAAGATTATGTTCCCTAATCCTGTCCAATTCAAACCATCATATGAATACGCTATTTTATTGGCTCCCGATCCAACAGCCACATACATACTTCCATTATATGATATTGCTAATCCTTCTCCTAGTATACTTGCTCCCAATCCTGTCCAGCCTATACCATCATATGAATAAGCTATCGTGTTTGTTCCTCCTCCCACTGCTATCCATTTTCTTCCATCCCATACTACTCCTAATCCTCTCGTCGTAAATATACTGGTTCCTAATCCTGTCCAAGTTATTCCATCCGTAGAATATGCTATGGTATTCCCACCTTGCCCTACCGCTACCAACATCGACTGTTTCTTTTGACCAAAGGTTACCACCGTATTACCATTATTCGATACACCATCTATATATACCGATATATCACTATCATATATCGAACAACTCGCATCATATTCTATATTTATGGTTTGTTTCGTCAAATCCGTCGGGTCAATACTCACACTCGAACTTGCTGTTGTATCTATAAAACTACCTAAATCCTGTAATTCTCCATTCACGATTGTCTTATAGTTTAACGACGACATATTATTATATTATCCTGATAATATTTTGTTTTCTATTTTTTCTATAATAAAAACTATTTTATATAAATTATAAAAAATTAAATAAATATATCCCTCTAATACTTATATAAATGCGTTCTTCGTTTATTAGTATAATGCTTCTTTCTTTTGTATCCATAAATAAAACTCTTTTTCGTTCGTTTCATTCTTATCGAAGCTTCTATTCTTCTCCGTCATTACAATCTCATAAGTCATTGCAATTTTCTAAGAGTTCTCTTATCAAATATAAAATAAATCCTTTACACGCCCGTTCTAAAAAATCCAATTATGATGCTATTAAATATATGTCTCCCCTTTATAAACCGCGTACCGATAATCAACTCCAATATGTCCAATACTTAAATGATAAATCCATTCCCATTGTCCTCGGTATCGGCCCCGCTGGTTCGGGGAAAACTCTTTTTGCCTGTAACCAAGCCGTCTCCGCTCTTAAATCTGGTTCGGTATCCAAAATCATCCTCACCCGCCCCGTCGTTTCCGTCGAAGAAGATATCGGGTTCTTACCAGGTAGTCTTATTCATAAAATGGATCCTTGGACTCGCCCCATCTTCGATATTTTATTAGAATTCTATCAACAAAAAGATATTGATGGTATGTTACACGGAGGGGTTCTCGAAATTTCTCCTCTCGGTTATATGCGGGGTCGTACTTTCAAAAATGCCTTTATTATTGCCGATGAAATGCAAAACTCGTCTCCGAATCAAATGCTTATGCTCACTACCCGCATCGGTGAGGGGTCGAAAATGGTCATCACTGGGGATTTAAAACAAAGTGACCGAGGGTCGGAGAATGGCTTGGCTGATTTGATGCAAAAAATAAAAAAACATAATAAATACTGTTTGGATTTTAATATGACTCTTCCAGCAATTCGAATGGTCGAAATGCAGGGTTCAGATATTCAACGTAGCCCGATTGTTTCTACCTTATTAGATATCTATGCTACGAAACCTATTTATAATAATACTTCCTATAATCCACTTATTGAAACGGAAACTTCGAATGGACATCGGAATAAAACTTTCACGGAACCTTTTCATAATAATACCATTAGTGATTCTGATGCCGCACTTATTCCTATTTCACATTACCAATTGTATGCTAAATATTTACTAGAATAATCTTCATCGGCCGTAAAAATTGATTTTTTACACCGATAAACCTTTATCGGTATTGAACGTTATAAATCGCACAAACTTCAATTAGTGTTCAAAGGTTTATAATAAAGTTCTCCCTTTATTATAAAAACATATGAATTTATTAATTGTACCTTCTTTCCTTCTTCTTTATTGTAATGGGGTTATGGGATTTCAAGGATTTCAACCTCGTAACTTCAATAATATAAAAAATATTATTCATTCGAATGCTGTCTTCACCACCTTTACCAATAGTATGAATTCTGAACTTATGAACGAGAACTTGATTATCAATGAAATGAATCGTCTGGAATATTATCACCAAATGAATATTCTTTATTTAGTACTCTTTGCCGTTTCTTTCTATCTTAGCTATCAATATAATAAAAAAATCGAGAACAAATGGGAAAATTTGGAAATGTTCTCGAAAACACAAAAAGATACCCGAATTGTTTTACTTATGTTTATGATTGTCTTCACCAAAAATATTGATAATGCGATTTGATTTTTATTAACCGATGATTTTGAGAATCTGGATACAAAATCTTTTTTATTTTTTATTTTTTTTCTTTTTTATCATTTATAAAATTTGTTGAATTTGTTGAATTTGTTGAATTTGTTGAATTTGTTATAAAAAACTTAAAAAATCTGTGTTGTAATATAATATAGAATGTATAAACATATTTTCAACCGTGTCAAGAAGATTATTCCCAAAATTTCTGAAACAGAAATCATTGCATTAAAATCTGGCGGCGTTTCCATCGATCGAGAACTTTTTCAAGGTAAAATCAATTATACTCATTTGTTTGACCGTAAAAATATTCAGGAAACGAGTATGGAGGAAAAAGCCTTTATCGACTCTACCCCTCAGCTATTGAACCTTGTTGGACAAAATAATATATATCCTGGTAAAAATATCAATAACACTATGAGTTATTTGGGAAAGAATGGGTTTTTAAGTATGATTATCGATAAAAAATATAAAGGCAATAGATTATCCATTTCTGCACAATCCAAGATTTTATCAATGATTTCTTCCTATAATCCGTCATTGGGGGTCGTTACGATGGTACCTAATTCACTCGGCCCTGCAGAACTTTTACAACATTATGGAACCGAAGAACAAAAAAATTATTACTTACCGAAATTAGCCAATGGAATTTTTATACCTTGTTTTGGTTTGACGGGCCCAAATAACGGAAGTGATGCCGTCGGTAAGATAGACGAAGGGATTGTTACATTGGTCGGTGGAAAAATTAAAATTAAAATTACTTTGAATAAACGTTATATCACATTAGCACCTATTTCTAATTTAATCGGTATCGCATTTCATCTAAAAGACCCCCATCAATTATTACCCAGTAAAAAACAAGGTATCACGGTGGCTTTAATCGAGAACATTGAACCTGGATTACACCGACCAAAAAGAAAAATGAGACAAACTTTTTATAAAAAAATAAAAATTTTGTTATTCTCCTTTTTAATAGTGTAAAAGCACCCTAAAGGGCATTAGACTATTTCACAATTACATTTCTGTAATGGTTAGTCTATTTTATTGGAACTTGTATTCTCTTCTATACTTTTCAGGTCTTTCTCCTGTTTCCATATAAGATTTGAATACTTTTTGGATATTCTTACATCCGTTCTTATCACGATTGATACACCCCTTCCTATTATTTTCCATTTTATATGTTAGGATAGAATGTATCTTTCGTTCTTTTTGTTTTGGGTCTTTCTTGAATTTCAAGCATAAATTTTCGCAAGGTTCTTCTGTTTTATAAGATAAACAAGAAGTTCTAAATTCATCTATATTATACACCTTAAAATGCTCTTGTAATTTCCTTTTTAGTGTTAAGTTTGGTGTTGAAATAAAATTTCTCATTTGTTTTCCTATACTCCAATCTCCTATGATAATTATATGGTCTTTACTATATTTCTTCGCTATTTTATTCACCATATTATCTTCTGTTCGTTTCTTATTTATGTAAGAATACCATTTGTATTGACGAAATTTTAGTTCTTGATATAACGGAACTAATGTTTTATTTGCTTTTATTTTTGCTATTATATATTCTTGGAATTTTTCTATATTACAAGTTTTAGAGTTATATTTATTCAATCCCTCTTCTATTTTAGTAATACCAATTTTGTCTTTGTGATTTTTAAGTAATGATTGATACTTTAATCGTTTTGTTTCTTTCAAATACATTCTGTTAGTATAGGAAAAATAATTACCATCATCATCCATCATAGAAAATAATGCTCTTTTTCCTGGGTCAATAAATATATGTTTCCCTTCCAATATTTCTTTTGGAACTTCATCAATATAATGAAATTCTGGATTTTCTTGTTTTTCTTCTTTCTTGGATTTTTTAGGTTTATCTTTATTTTCTAATCGTTTCTTTTTTGCTTGTTCCTTTTGTATAATTATCTTTTCCTTTTTGATTTTGTCCTTTTCTTCTTTGGTTAGTCCTTTTAATGCTTTCTTTCCTTCCTTCTTTCTATCTTTCTTTTCTTGTTCTTCCTCTACAAAATCATTATGTAAAAATCTTAAAGAAGTAGAAAATCCATCTGTAATAATAGTATAATCAAAAACATAACTCTTTCTTTTTTGTGTTATATTGAAAAATGTATCCCAAATAAACTCTTTATTTTGTTCTAAACAATTATACAAATCTCCTTTTGTTTTATTTTTTGGTTTTCCTTTATTTTTTCCTGATTGTATTTCTGTTGTTTCTTTAATCCAAACATCTAATAATTTTTGGTGTTTTTCAGTTTCTACAAATAATTCCACTAATGCTTTTGTATCTACTTGAATATGTCTTGGAATAGCGTTGGTTTGTATAGGAAAAAACTGGAAAGATTTTCTTTCTATTTTCTCTAATTCCAAACACATAAAAATCATATGTTTCAAATATTTATAAGGTGTAATTTTAATATCATAATAATAACTGGTTTCATATGTTTCAGGAACAATCTTATATCGATTTTCTTTTAACCAACTATGATATTTTTCATCACAAGTAAGAGTATTATTGAGTATATCATTTTTAACTAAATTTATTTCTCTGTAAAGTTGTTTCTTAAAATCTTTATTTTCAATTTGTTCTTGATAAATATGTTTGAAATAAGAATTTACAAATCTTTTTACATAATCAAAAAATCTCATCTTAATATTATTTTCAATAGCAGTAATCATTGTAGTAGC